>Ga0157366_1000010_pt1 | contig 135431 bp, 123 predicted proteins | sample AttbisABBM1_FD_113149 | JGI IMG/M metagenome (GOLD analysis project Ga0157366, IMG submission 113149) | Fungus gardens microbial communities from leaf cutter ant in Botucatu, State of São Paulo, Brazil - Atta bisphaerica ABBM1 | ecosystem: Host-associated > Fungi > Mycelium > Unclassified ...
GTGCTTGTAACAAATATTGGTGATTTTGGCGATCAGACCTTTTGCATCGGGACAAATGGTTCGTAAAACTTTTCTTTGCATGGTTTGCGCTTGCATCTCAATCAGAGTCCTGTCAAAGCATTAGGGGTTAAACTGCGGGCTCAGCCTTCAGCTCAACCACAACATTTTTTGTATTTCTTATCACTGCCGCACGGGCAACGATCGTTGCGCCCAACGGGCGGCACGGAACCGTCAACATAGTACCAGCGTTGATCCTCGCGAAGAAAGCGGGAACACTCATGAATGGCATGAATGTTCGTTTTCTCGCGGTATCGCGCAAAAAAAGTCACCAACGCTTCATTATCATGGCTTCCATGATTACAACGGGTTACATTCAGGCTAAGCCAATCGGTACCGGAAAAACTTTCAGATAAAAGCCCTGACATCTCCGGATGACGTTTGTCAGGATGCCAGGTCGCGACCAGATATTCGGCATTATGCTTAACATAGGCACAATAGCGGGAGCGCATAAGTTGTTCAGCCGTAACAGGAATCTGGTTAGCCTGCAGAAAGGGCTCGCAACATACGCTATACTGCTGTCCGCTACAACATGGGCAGGTTTCTGACACATTAGCTCCCGAAAATGATGAGTCGGTTTCATAAGCGCGCTATGTTAGCTGACCCCACGCTGTGACGCTACGTATTGACGGCAGGACCAGATACAAATGAGAAAGGTAAAAATAGGATTGGCGCTGGGGGCCGGCGCAGCGAAAGGATGGGCGCACATTGGCGTGATCAACGCACTGGAGCGTGCGGGTATCGGGATCGACGTCGTGGCGGGTTGCTCTGTCGGCGCGCTAGTCGGGTCAGCCTATGTGAATAACCGGCTGCCGCTGATGGAAAAGTGGGTCAGTGCGTTTCGCTACTGGGATGTGATCCGGCTGATGGATGTCTCCTGGCAACGGGGCGGACTGCTGCGCGGTGAGCGGGTCTTTAACCATGTGCGCCAGCTGATCCCCAATGATGCGATAGAGCAGTGCAGCAAACCTTTCGGCGTGGTGGCCACCAATCTCAGCACGGGGCGGGAGCTCTGGCTGACGGAGGGCGATCTGCATCAGGCGGTTCGCGCTTCCTGCAGTATGCCAGGTTTATTACCGCCGGTGGGCTACAATGGGTATTGGCTGGTGGATGGTGCCGTCGTCAATCCGGTGCCGATCTCACTGACCCGCGCGCTGGGTGCAGACATTGTGATTGCGGTTGACCTGCAGCATGACGCGCATTTAATGCAGCAGGATCTGTTTTCCGTTACGCCTAAAAATAGTGAAGAAGAAGCCGCTGCAGCGGCATTGAGTTGGGGTGGAAAGCTGCGTCAGCGACTGGTGAGTTTCACCCAGCGTCGTGCGTCTCAGTCACCGGGTGCGATGGAGATTATGTCAACCTCTATCCAGGTGCTGGAAAATCGCCTGAAGCGCAACCGTATGGCAGGCGATCCACCCGATGTTTTAATACAGCCGGTCTGTCCGCAGATTTCAACGCTGGACTTTCATCGGGCTGAAGAGGCCATTGAGGCAGGCAGGGCCGCCGTGGAAAAGAAAATGGATGAACTGTTACCACTGGTCCGTGGCAGATAATCAGGTTGTTCATTCAAAACGGTGACTTTACGCAATTCTGAAGGCGCAACTGCGTTTTATGAACCACTATTGAATTATCTGGCAGGCAGGGGGAAAGAATGGAAAAACCACTACTCGGCAAAAAGATACTCATTGTCGAAGATGAGGCTGTTTTCCGTTCGTTGCTGGACCAATTTTTGTTATCGATGGGTGCTGTAACGTTAAAAGCGGAAGATGGACTGGAAGCAATTGCACAACTACAACAGCATACTGTCGACCTGATCATCAGCGATCTCGAAATGCCCCGTATGAGCGGCATTCAGTTTGTTGAGCACATTCGTACCCGCGGTAACGTTGTGCCGATTTTGATTATCTCAGCGACAGAAAATATGTCTGACATCGCACATGTGCTGCGCCTTGGCGTGCAGGATGTGCTGCTTAAACCACTGGAAAATCTGGAACGCTTCCGCGAAGCGGTCTATGAATGTCTCTATCCCTCCATGTTCACCTCGAAGGTGGAAGAGGATGAGCAGCTGTTCCAGGACTGGGACGCCCTGGTCCGCGACCCGAAAGCGGCCGCCAAACTGCTTAAACAGCTCCAGCCGCCGGTGCAACAGACCGTCGCCAACTGCCGGGTTAACTATCGCCAGCTGACGATGGCCGAACAGCCGGGCCTGGTGCTCGACATTGCGGCGCTCTCTGAAAAGGACCTGGCATTCTACTGTCTGGACGTCACCCGTGCGGGTGATAATGGCGTGCTGGCCGCTCTGCTGCTGCGTGCGCTGTTTAACGGCCTGCTTCAGGAGCAGCTCTCCGGGCAAAAACAGCGTCTGCCGGAACTTAACGGGCTGCTCAGACAGGTCAATCTGCTGCTGCGCCAGGCGAACCTCAGCGGCCAGTTCCCTCTGCTGGTGGGCTACTATCATCGTGGTCTGAAAAATCTGATCCTGGTCTCGGCCGGATTAAATGCCACGCTTCACGTTGATACCCATCAGATTCAGCTCAGTAATGGTGTTCCCCTTGGCACTATGGGTAGCACCCACCTCAATCAAATCAGTCAGCGCGCAGACAACTGGCAGTGCCACGTCTGGGGCGCGGGTGGTCGCATTCGGCTGATGCTGTCAGCAGAAGAATAAACGGCAAAAATGGAATGATTCTGGCGCTGAGGACAGGGCCAGAACTTAGCTTTACAGTTGGGTAATAGTCTTAATTTCGACGGATTGATGCCTTCCAGGATAAATCCGTTCGATACTAACTGATATACTCATTTTCGATTTTAAACCGACATATCAAGTATTAACTTGAACGGCCTATGAGAGAGGTAACTTAATGTCTGCCAATAATACCAAAGTAAAAAAAGCGGTAATCCCGGTCGCGGGTTTGGGTACGCGTATGCTCCCGGCCACCAAAGCGATTCCAAAAGAGATGTTACCGCTGGTTGATAAGCCGTTAATCCAGTATGTCGTTAACGAGTGTATCGCTGCAGGCATCAACGAGATTGTGCTGGTTACGCATTCATCTAAAAATGCCATCGAAAACCATTTTGATACCAGCTTCGAACTGGAATCTATGCTGGAAAAACGTGTTAAGCGTCAGCTGCTGGATGAAATCCAGTCAATCTGCCCGCCGCACGTGACCATCATGCAGGTTCGTCAGGGTATCGCGAAAGGCCTGGGCCACGCAGTGATGTGTGCACACCCACTGATCGGTAACGAGCCGTTTGCCGTTATCCTGCCAGACGTCATCATCGACGAATACGAATCTAACCCAACCAAAGATAACCTGGCCGAGATGCTGACCCGTTATGAAGAGTCAGGCCGCAGCCAGATTATGGTTGAGCCGGTTGCCGATGTAACCGCTTACGGTGTTGTCGATTGCCAGGGCGCAGAACTGAACCCAGGCGACAGCGCACCGATGGTGGGTGTGGTTGAGAAACCAAAAGCGACCGAAGCGCCATCCAACCTGGCGGTCGTAGGTCGTTATGTTCTGTCTGCAGACATCTGGCCTCTGCTGGCGAAGACGCCTCCGGGTGCGGGCGGCGAAGTTCAGCTGACCGACTCTATCGCCATGCTGATGGAAAAAGAGACCGTTGAAGCTTATCACCTGAAAGGCGTAAGCCATGACTGTGGTAATAAACTGGGCTACATGCAGGCTTTCGTTGAGTACGGTGTTCGTCATCCGGTATTGGGCAAAGATTTCTCTGAATGGCTCGATAGCGCAGTTGGCAACAAAAAGTAATTTATAAACACAGGATAACTCGATGAAAGTCACTGTATTTGGTATCGGCTATGTCGGTCTGGTTCAGGCTGCGGTGTTAGCCGAAGTCGGACATGACGTTCTCTGCATTGATGTCGACGCAAACAAAGTCGAAAATCTGAAAAAAGGCATCATTCCTATTTTCGAACCAGGTTTAACCCCGCTGGTAATGTCCAATTACGAAGCGGGTCGTCTGAAGTTCAGCACTGATGCTGCACAGGGCGTAAACCATGGTGTTATGCAGTTTATTGCAGTAGGTACACCACCGGATGAAGACGGCTCTGCCGATCTGAAATATGTGACCGCCGTAGCGCGCACCATTGCGCAGCATATGAACGATCACAAAGTGGTTATCGACAAATCAACCGTACCGGTTGGCACAGCAGATAAAGTTCGTGCGGTGATGGCGGAAACGCTGAAATCGCGTGACGCCAACATCACCTTTGATGTGGTGTCGAACCCGGAATTCCTGAAAGAAGGTGCGGCAGTGAATGACTGCATGCGTCCTGAGCGCATCGTTGTCGGTACCGACAACGATGAGGTGGTCGAGCTGTTACGCGAGCTTTATGAGCCGTTTAACCGTAACCACGATCGCATGATCATGATGGATATCCGCAGCGCAGAGCTGACCAAGTATGCAGCAAACTGCATGCTGGCCACCAAAATCAGCTTTATGAATGAGATGTCCAACCTGGCTGAACGTTTAGGCGCGGATATTGAAAAAGTACGCCAGGGCATCGGTTCCGATCCCCGTATCGGCTACCACTTCATCTATCCTGGCTGTGGCTACGGTGGCTCCTGCTTCCCGAAAGATGTGCAGGCGTTAATCCGTACAGCGGAGTCTATTGGCTATCAGCCACGCCTGTTGCAGGCCGTGGAAGATGTCAATGACAACCAGAAAAACAAGCTGCCAACCTTCATCAAACGCCATTTTGGCGACGATCTGAAGGGTAAGACGTTTGCTCTCTGGGGCCTGTCATTTAAGCCGAACACTGACGACATGCGTGAAGCCTCCAGCCGTGTGCTGATGGAAACGCTGTGGGAAGCAGGCGCGTCTGTTCAGGCGTTTGACCCGGAAGCAATGGATGAAGCGCAGCGTATCTATGGTCACCGTAGCGATCTTAAGCTGATGGGAACCAAAGAAGCGGCACTGCAGGGCGCAGACGGTCTGGTCATCTGTACGGAGTGGCAGAACTTCCGTGCGCCAGACTTCGACGTTATCAAAATGCGCTGAAAGAAGCCGTGATTTTTGATGGTCGTAACCTGTATGATCCAGAGCGTATCAGCAAACGCGGTTTCGTTTATTATGCAATCGGCCGCGGAGCGTCTATTCAAACTGCATAATTAACGAGGGATTTATGAACTTTCTGGTCACCGGCGCCGCAGGCTTTATTGGTTTTCATGTCAGTCAGCGTCTGCTGGCCGCCGGTCACCAGGTTGTCGGTATCGACAACCTGAATGATTATTACGACGTAAATCTCAAGCGTGCCCGTCTCGATTTAATTAATGCTGAACCTGGCTTTACTTTTATCGAGCGGGATCTGGCCGACCGTGACGCGATAGCGTCACTGTTCGGGCAGTATAATTTTCAGCGCGTTATTCATCTTGGCGCGCAGGCTGGCGTCCGCTACTCCATCGAAAATCCCCATGCTTATGCAGATTCCAATCTGACAGGTCACCTCAATATTCTTGAAGGCTGCCGTCATCATAAAATTGAACATCTGCTCTACGCGTCGTCGAGTTCCGTTTATGGCCTGAATCGTAAGATGCCATTCTCAACGGACGACAGTGTGGATCATCCTGTCTCTTTATATGCAGCGACGAAGAAAGCAAACGAGTTAATGTCTCATACTTACTCGCACCTTTATCAGCTGCCGACCACTGGATTACGCTTCTTCACCGTCTATGGCCCGTGGGGCCGTCCGGATATGGCCCTCTTTAAATTCACCCGCGCAATGATTGCCGGTGAGGCGATTGATGTCTATAACCAGGGCCAGATGAAGCGCGACTTTACCTATATTGATGACATTGCTGAAGCGATTGTGCGTCTGCAGGATGTCATTCCGCAGCAGGACGATCACTGGACGGTTGAATCGGGATCGCCAGCAACCAGTTCAGCACCGTATCGTGTTTATAATATCGGTAACAGTCAGCCGGTAACGCTGATGAGCTATATTGAGGCGATTGAAAAAGCACTGGGGATGACCGCGAAGAAAAATCTGATGCCGATGCAGCCCGGTGATGTGCTGGAAACCAGTGCCGACACCGAAGCTCTGTTTAAGGCGATTGGTTTTAAACCTCAGACCAGTGTGGAGGAGGGCGTAAAGCGCTTCGTTGACTGGTATCGTGATTTCTATCGCGTCTGAATAAAAAAGGAAGCGTACGCTTCCTTTTTTTTATTCCACCTCAGGCTGCCCGTCGGGCAGCAAAATAACGCGCCGTTACAGTAAAAAATCGTCCAGCTTTTTACCCTCTTCTTCCAGCGCTTTTTTAATTATGGCTGGCGTGCGGCCCTGACCGGTCCAGGTCTTTGACTCACCTTTTTCATCGGTATAACCATATTTAGCCGGACGCACCGAACGTTTGCTTTTTGCTGTCGCGCGTGTTTCAGTCAGCATGCTGACCAGCTCAGAAGGGTCAATACCATCAGCCAGCAGCATTTCGCGATACTGATTCAGTTTGCGCGCGCGCTCTTCATTTTCAGCCTGGAAATGCGACTCTTCTTCGCGACGTTCTTTTACCACTACGTCCAGTTTTTCCAGCATCTCTTCCAGTGTTTCAATGGAATACTCTCTGGCCTGGGCGCGCAGCGTACGAATATTATTAAGAACTTTTAGTGCTTCGCTCATTGTCCTGGTCTCTGAATAAGGGAGAAGTTGTGTTGCCCGCTAATAGTAGTGGTGACATTAAATAACTTCAATCACAAACGTATTTCTTCAGCGAATAAAATGAAAATTAAAAAATAATGTTGATCATAAAAAATCAAAGCGATGGCCGGAAGAAATAATCTCCCCTCTGTCGTTATGAAATAAATTTAATGTATTTTACTTGCTGTAAATAATGTCATCTCTTTAATTGCGGTTAAAATAAGAAAAACCTATTTCACTCTGCGACAGAGCCCATCGGCACTGGAAACGGTTCCTGATGAAAATTCCGGCTATCTGTCAGGCATTCTCCCTCTCTCAGCAGCAACGCATGGGCTGTGCTTTGTGATAATATGCGCACCATTCTGTTCAGTCCTGATGAAGATACGCTCCTATGGCCCAACTCTATTTCTATTACTCTGCGATGAACGCAGGGAAATCGACCGCACTGTTACAATCCTCCTATAACTATCAGGAGCGGGGCATGCGCTCGCTGGTCTACACTGCCGAAATCGACAACCGTTTTGGTGCCGGTCAGGTAAGCTCCCGTATCGGACTCTCGTCACCAGCCTTGCTCTATAATGCCGATACCGCGCTGTTCAGCGACATTGCGGCGGAACATGCCGCACAGCCTATTCACTGCGTGCTGGTCGATGAGAGCCAGTTTCTCACCCGTGAGCAGGTCAAAGCGCTTTCTGATGTAGTCGACGATCTTGATATTCCGGTGCTCTGCTATGGCCTGCGTACCGATTTTCGCGGTGAACTCTTTGTTGGCAGTCAGTATCTGCTGGCATGGGCCGATAAGCTGGTCGAACTCAAAACCATCTGTCACTGTGGCCGCAAGGCCAGCATGGTGCTGCGACTGGACAGCGAAGGGAAGCCTTTCAGTGAAGGTGAGCAGGTAGTCATCGGAGGGAATGAACGCTACATCTCGGTCTGCCGTAAGCACTATAAACAGGCCATAGAGCAGGGCTCGCTGCAGGCGATTCACGGCGCACATACGCCGGTCATCTGACATGCTTTTAGCCAGTAAAAAACCCGCCGCGGCGGGTTTTTTTATCAGGTTATCAGAACGGTACTATCAGACTTTCTTCGCTTTCTTCTCCGCTTTAACTTCTTTTACCGGCTGTTCAGCGACCGCTTCGGCAACGCTTGAGAAAGGTTCGACAAACTCACGGCCATAGTAGGTGTCGAGCATAATCTGTTTCAGCTCGGCAATCAGCGGATAGCGTGGGTTTGCGCCGGTACACTGATCATCAAACGCATCATCGGCCAGCTTGTCGACTTTGGCCAGGAAGTCCGCTTCCTGTACGCCGGCTTCACGGATAGAGGTCGGAATGCCGAGCTCAGTTTTAATCTCATCCAGCCAGGCCAGCAGCTTCTCAATTTTCTGCGCGGTGCGGTCGCCAGGGGCGCTCAGGCCCAGGTGGTCAGCAACCTCCGCGTAGCGACGGCGCGCCTGTGGGCGGTCATACTGGCTGAACGCGGTCTGCTTGGTCGGGTTGTCATTTGCGTTGTAGCGGATGACGTTCGAGATTAACAAGGCGTTAGCCAGACCATGCGGAATATGGAACTCTGAACCCAGCTTATGCGCCATGGAGTGACAGACCCCAAGGAAGGCGTTGGCAAAGGCGATACCGGCGATAGTGGCCGCATTGTGAACACGTTCGCGCGCCACCGGATTTCTGGCACCTTCCGCGTAGCTGGCGGGCAGGTTCTCTTTCAGCAGTTTCAGTGCCTGCAGTGCCTGGCCGTCTGAGTATTCATTCGCCAGCACAGACACATAGGCTTCCAGCGCATGGGTAACCGCATCCAGGCCGCCGAAGGCACAGAGTGAGCGGGGCATTTCCATCACCAGGTTGGCATCGACAATCGCCATATCCGGGGTCAGCGCATAGTCAGCGAGAGGATATTTCTGGCCTGTCGCATCATCGGTGACGACGGCAAACGGTGTCACTTCTGAACCGGTGCCGGATGTGGTGGTGATGGCCACCATGCGCGCCTTGACGCCCATTTTCGGGAACTTGTAGATACGTTTACGGATATCCATGAAGCGCAGCGCCAGCTCTTCAAAGTGGGTTTCCGGATGTTCATACATCACCCACATGATTTTCGCTGCGTCCATCGGAGAGCCGCCACCCAGCGCGATGATTACGTCCGGTTTAAAGCTGTTCATCTGCTCGGCACCTTTACGCACAATGCTCAGCGTCGGATCGGCTTCAACTTCAAAGAAGACTTCCGTTTCAATACCGTGTGATTTCAGAACGCGGGTGACCTGATCGGCATAACCGTTATTGAACAGGAAGCGGTCAGTCACGATAAAGGCGCGTTTCGCGCCGTCCGTTGCTACCTCTTCCAGCGCAATGGGCAGGGAACCGCGACGGAAGTAGATAGATTTAGGAAGTTTATGCCACAACATATTCTCAGCTCGCTTGGCGACAGTTTTGGTGTTGATAAGGTGTTTCGGACCGACGTTCTCTGAAATCGAGTTGCCGCCCCAGGAACCACAACCCAGCGTCAGAGAGGGTGCCAGTTTGAAGTTGTAGAGGTCACCGATACCGCCCTGAGAAGCGGGCGTATTGATCAGAATACGCGCGGTTTTCATCCTGTCGCCAAAGTAGTGCACACGCTCGGTCTGGTTATCCTGGTCGGTATAGAGACACGAGGTGTGGCCGATACCGCCCATGGCGACCAGTTTTTCTGCTTTATCTACCGCGTCGTTGAAATCTTTCGCCCGGTACATCGCCAGGGTTGGCGAAAGTTTTTCATGGGCAAAGGGTTCAGATTCGTCCACCAGTTTTACTTCGCCAATCAGGATTTTGGTGCTGGGTGGCACGCTGATGCCTGCCATCTCCGCAATTTTGAACGCGGGCTGGCCGACGATGGCGGCGTTCAGACCGCCGTTTTTCAGAATAATATTCTGTACCGCGCTCAGCTCTGCGCCCTGCAGCAGGTAACCGCCGTGGCTGGCAAAACGCTCACGCACTGCGTCGTAGACCGCATCAACCACGATGACCGACTGTTCCGAGGCGCAGATCACCCCGTTATCGAAGGTTTTGGACATCAGAATCGAGGCGACGGCCCGTTTCAGGTCGGCGGTTTCATCAATCACCACTGGCGTATTACCGGCACCGACGCCGATGGCGGGTTTACCGGAGCTGTAGGCCGCTTTCACCATGCCCGGACCGCCAGTCGCGAGGATCAGGTTAATGTCAGGGTGGTGCATCAGCTGGTTTGACAGCTCAACGGAGGGGGCATCGATCCAGCCGATAATATCTTTTGGCGCACCGGCTGCAATGGCAGCCTGCAGCACGATGTCTGCCGCTTTGTTGGTGGCATCTTTGGCGCGGGGGTGTGGCGAGAAGATAATACCGTTGCGGGTTTTCAGGCTGATTAACGCTTTAAAGATGGCGGTAGAGGTGGGGTTAGTCGTCGGCACAATGCCGCAAATCAGACCAATAGGTTCGGCGATAGTGATGGTGCCGAAGGTGTCATCGGTGGCTAACACACCGCAGGTCTTTTCATCTTTATAGGCGTTGTAGATATATTCTGACGCAAAATGGTTTTTAATGACTTTGTCTTCGACAATGCCCATGCCGGATTCGGCAACGGCCATTCTGGCGAGAGGAATACGAGCGTCTGCGGCGGCGAGGGCGGCGGCACGGAAAATGGCGTCGACCTGCTGTTGAGAAAAATTGGCATATTCACGCTGGGCTTTTTTTACACGTTCAACCAGTGCATTGAGTTCAGCGACATTCGTAACGGCCATGGTGTTCTCCTGAGGAAGTTAAACTTTTTTAGTAAACAATCCTGCGTCCTGAGTATAGCCACGCTGTCATAACGCGTCCGATTGGCCCGGAATGCATGTATTTTCAACTGTTTACTAAAAGAGTCTTGTCAGGCAGTCCGCCATATTTTCATTGAGACTGCTAATACTTCCGTTACGAAAAGATTACCTGGTTTGGGGTAGGGTAATTTTGATACAGATCAATTTAACCCCAAGCTGACACCTTTCAGCCGGGCTTTTTGCGCCACCTTGTTTCGAATCTGTTTGCACCATGTAAGCCGGCTTGCCATAGCGACAAAATCCAGTCTCATTCGGAACGCTGGGGGAATCCGCTATGGGTTCCATCTTAAGTGGCATAAATAGCGGCGCAGGCATCTGGCGTCTGTGCCGCTTTTCACTTACATTAGGCGCGATTTCCCCCCTGCGTTACGGAGCCATGTCGTGAACCCTGCACTGTTAGATCTTTCAGGCTATATAAAATTCTTTGTCGGGCTGTTCGCGCTGGTTAATCCGGTCGGCATTATTCCGGTGTTCATCAGTATGACCCGCTATCAGGCGGCAGCTGAACGCAATAAAACGAATTTAACCGCCAACCTGGCGGTGGCTATTATCCTCTGGACCTCGCTGTTCCTCGGCGATGCGATTCTGCGGGTGTTTGGCATCTCGATTGACTCGTTCCGCATTGCGGGCGGGATTCTGGTCGTGACTATTGCGATGTCGATGATCAGTGGCAAGCTGGGCGAGGATAAGCAGAACAAGCAGGAAAAGTCAGAAACGGCCATTCGTGAAAGCGTTGGCGTAGTGCCCCTGGCGCTGCCCCTGATGGCCGGTCCGGGTGCCATCAGTTCGACGATTGTCTGGAGCACCCGCTATCACAGCTGGCTTAACCTACTGGGCTTTACGCTGGCGATTGCCATTTTTGCCTTATGTTGCTGGCTGCTGTTTCGGGCCGCGCCTTTAATGGTGCGGATACTGGGACAGACCGGCATTAACGTGATTACCCGTATCATGGGACTGTTACTGATGGCCCTGGGTATTGAGTTTGTTGTCACCGGCCTGAAGTCTATATTTCCCGGACTGCTCAATTAACGCCTCACTTATTTCAGGCAGCGAAGCGTAAACCTGATCCGTAATGGTGCAATCGACGGTTTTATTGCACCATTACAATGCAATTATTCGTCACGCTTAAAAGATTCAGCCGATTATAAATTTCATTACTGCTGGCCGGTTCACAGACTTTTGTCTGCGAAATAATGTCACGATTTTCACACCATATTCTTCTGTCTTGATTCTTCCCTCCCTCATAAACACCCGCCTGAGAGCAATAAGGCTGGATTTTTCTCACGTCAGATGCCGGCTTTGGAAGATAAGTGCCAAAAACCGTGCGTATTCATGATGCAAAGCACGTCTGCACAGGGTTTCCGACTAAAACGCCTATTTTTCATATCGATATGATATTTTCAGGTCGAAAATTAACACTTCCGCTGCGTGACAACTCGTGATAAAAGAGAATTAGTTAACATTTTAGCTATTTTACTTTGGCGCCCTCTGATGGCTTCTGATAATTTCTGGCCCAGCGTGAATTTTTTTCTCCGAAAGTGCAAAGTGAGAACGCTTTTTGCTTAAGCCTGTCGGGATACTTAAAAAAGGTTGGCGTTTCGGATGACTGGGATGATGAATGTGCAGCAACAGCGGCTGACTCTCGCCGCACTGTTAATAGCGTTTCCGCCGGCTTATGCCGCCACGGTTCCTCCCGGAACGACGCTGGCCGCGCAGCAACAGATTGTGATTAACAATGGCAACGAAGTCTCTTCGCTGGATCCCCATAAAACCGAAGGTGTGCCGGAATCCAATATTATTCACAACCTGCTGGACGGTCTGGTTAACACCGATAATTTCGGTAAGGTCGTTCCCGGCGTTGCCCTGAGCTGGGAGAATCCGCAGCCCACCGTCTGGATCTTCCATCTGCGGGATGATGCTAAGTGGAGCAATGGTAAGCCGGTGACCGCCGCAGATTTTGTCTACAGCTGGCGTCGGCTGGTGGACCCTGCCACCGCGTCGCCTTACTCCAGCTATCTGCAGGCCGCTCATGTTGCCGGTATCGATGCGATTCTGGCTGGTAAAGCGTCTCCCGATCAGCTGGGCGTGAAAGCGCTGGATGACCACCGGCTGCAGATTACGCTGACTGAACCGGTGCCTTACCTGGTAGCCATGCTGGCGCACACGGCGCTGAAGCCGGTTTATGCACCCGCTATCAAAGAGTGGGGCGACGCCTGGACCCGGCCGGGCCACTATATCGGTAACGGTGCTTATACCTTAAGCGACTGGGTAGTGAATGAAAAAATTGTTCTGAAGCGCAATCCTCACTACTGGGACAATGCCCACACAGTGATTGAGCAGGGGACCTTCCTGCCCATCGCCTCTGAAAACAGCGATATCAACCGCTACCGCAGTGGCGGAACGGACATCACCAACAGCGCCCTGCCGCCGGAGATGTTTGGCAAGCTGCGCAGGGATCTCGGCGATGAGGTGAAGATCAGTCCGCTGCTCTGCACGTTTTATTACGAAATCAATAACAAAAAAGCGCCGTTCACCGATCCACGGGTGCGCGCCGCCCTGAAGATGACCCTCGACCGTGAGGTGATTGCCAGAAAAATTATGGGGCAGGGACAGATTCCGGCTTACAGCCTGACGCCGCCCTTTACCGCCGGTATCAAGCTGACACCGCCAGCCTGGTTTACCTGGACGCAGGCGCAACGCAATGAGGCGGCGAAAAAGCTGCTGGCAGAGGCGGGATTCAACGCCGCCAATCCGCTGACCTTCACGCTGCTCTATAACACTTCCGATCAGAATAAACGGCAGGCAATTGCGGCCGCTTCAATGTGGCAGAAAAATCTCGGCGCAAAAGTCACCCTGCAGAATCAGGAGTGGAAGACGATGCTGGAGACCCGCCATCAGGCCCAGTATGACGTGGTGCGAGCCACCTGGTGCGCCGATTACAATGAGCCTTCAACCTTTCTCAACATGCTGATCAGCAACGCCTCGATCAATACCGCCTTTTACAGCAGTGCGGCCTTTGACGAGCTGATGGCGAAGAGCCTGACGGCGGGCAGTGAGGCGCAGCGCGCGGGCCTCTATCAGCAGGCTGAAACACAACTCGACAAAGACTCACCCATTGTGCCAGTTTACTACCGCGTCAGTGTGCGCCTGGTGAAGCCCTGGGTTGGCGGTTTCACGGGCAAAGACCCGCAGGATATGACAGACCTGAAGTACTATTTTATTAAAAAACACTGATCTGCTCGCCATCCTGGCGAGACAGACGGGAAGCGCATCAGCAAACAGACCAATTTTTTGGGGTCACTCTCCCGGGTTAAGGGAGCCCGGAAACGGGGGACGCCGCGGCAGAACAGCGCTGCGGTGACGATAATAAAACTGGAGTGTAATAATGAACAACATCACGAAAAAAAGCCTGATTGCAGCGGGCGTCTTCGCCGCAATAAGTGCCCTGGCAGGGAATGCGGCTTTCGCGGCGACCGTGCCTGCAGGCGTTGAGCTGGCAGCCAAACAGGAACTCGTTCGCGGCAATGGCGATGAAGTGCAGTCGCTCGACCCGCACAAAATCGAGGGCGTGCCGGAAGACAACGTGGCGCGCGATCTCTATGAAGGTCTGCTGGTCAATGACAGCAACGGCAAACCGATCCCGGGCGTGGCGGAAAGCTATGAAAATAAAGATTTCAAAGTGTGGACTTTCCACCTGCGTAAAAATGCCAAATGGTCTAACGGCGAGCCGGTAACCGCGCAGGACTTCGTCTACAGCTGGCAGCGTCTGGTTGACCCGAAAACGGCTTCACCCTACGCCAGCTATCCTCAGTATGGTCATATCCTGAACGTTGATGACATCATCGCAGGTAAAAAGCCCATTACCGATCTGGGCGTGAAAGCGATTGATGACCACACGCTGGAAGTGACCCTGAGTGAGCCGGTTCCCTATTTTGATAAGCTGCTGATCAACTCCGTGATGTCACCGGTTTATAAACCGGCGATTGAGAAGTTCGGCGAACAGTGGACTCAGCCGCAAAACTGGGTCGGCAACGGTGCCTTTAAGCTCGACGCACACGTCATCAACGAACGTATCACGCTGGTGCGTAACCCGAACTACTGGGACAACGAGCACACCGTGCTGAACAAGGTTACCTACCTGCCAATCAGTTCTGAAGTCAGTGACGTCAACCGTTACTTCTCCGAGAACGGCAGCGACATGACCTATAACAACCTGCCGATCGAGCTGTTCAAAAAGCTGCAGCGTGAAAACGGCAAAGAGCTGCATGTCGATCCTTATCTCTGCACCTACTACTACGAAATCAATAACCAGAAAGCGCCATTTACCGATCCGCGCGTTCGTGCCGCCCTGAAGCTGGGTCTGGACCGTGACATCATGGTGAATAAAGTGCTGGCGCAGGGTCAGAAGCCGGCCTACAGCTTCACACCGCCAGCCACCGACGGTATGGAAATCCTGCCGCCAGACTGGTTCAAGTGGTCACAGGATAAACGTAACGCCGAAGCGAAAAAACTGCTGGCTGAAGCGGGCTACACCGCGGATAAACCGCTGACCTTCAACCTGCTCTACAACACCTCCGATCTGCACAAGAAGCTCGCGATTGCCGCCTCGTCGATCTGGAAGAAAAACATCGGTGTGAATATCAAGCTGGAAAACCAGGAGTGGAAAACCTTCCTGGACACCCGTCATCAGGGTAACTTCGATGTGGCGCGTGCGGCCTGGTGTGCGGACTACAACGAACCGACTTCCTTCCTGAACATCATGCTCTCTAACAGCAGCAGTAACACCTCGCACTATAAGAGCGATGCGTTTGACAAAGTGGTGCGTGACGCGATTAAAGCGCCGGATGCTAAAGGCCGTGCAGCGGACTATCAGCAGGCCGAGCAGATCCTGGATAAAGACAGCACCATCGTACCGGTTTACTACTACGTGAATACGCGTCTGGTGAAACCTTACGTTGGTGGTTATACCGGTAAAGATCCGCTGGATAAAACGCTGTCTAAAGACTTCTACATCATTAAACACTAATAGCGTTCAGGCTATCAGCAGTGGCGGCGCCTCTCGCGCCGCCTTTTTACTATTTTTATATGTTGTGAAGCAACAGCCTGGTAGGTACGGCAATGTTAAAATTCATCCTGCGTCGCTTGCTTGAAGCGATTCCGACGCTGTTCGTCCTGATTACCATCTCCTTCTTTATGATGCGACTGGCACCCGGCAGCCCCTTTACCGGCGAGCGCACCCTGGCACCGGAAGTGATGGCCAACATTGAGGCGAAATATCACCTCAACGATCCTATCGGTAAGCAGTATGTCGATTACCTGGTCCAGCTGGCCCACGGCGATTTCGGCCCATCCTTTAAATACAAAGATTATTCGGTTAACTATCTGGTCGCGCACGCGTTCCCGGTCTCGGCAAAACTGGGTCTGGCCGCGTTCCTGCTGGCGATCGTGCTCGGCGTCACGGCCGGGGTCATCGCCGCGCTGAAACAGAACACCCTGTGGGACTTCGCGGTAATGGGGGTGGCGATGACCGGCGTGGTGATACCCAGCTTTGTGGTCGCGCCGCTGCTGGTCCTGCTGTTCGCGATCAGCCTGAAATGGCTGCCGGGCGGGGGCTGGAATGGCGGGCAGTGGAACTACATGCTGCTGCCGATGGTGGCACTCTCACTGGCCTACATTGCCAGCATTGCCCGTATCACCCGTGGATCGATGATTGAAGTGATGCACTCCAACTTTATTCGCACGGCTCGCGCCAAAGGCTTACCGCTGCGCCGCATTGTGCTGCGTCATGCGCTGAAACCGGCTCTGCTGCCAGTCATCTCCTATATGGGACCCGCCTTTGTCGGCATCATCACCGGTTCGATGGTGATCGAATCGATCTACGGTCTGCCGGGCATCGGTCAGCTGTTTGTTAACGGCGCACTGAACCGCGACTACTCGCTGGTGATGAGCCTGACGATTCTGGTCGGTCTGCTGACCATCCTGTTTAACGCGATTGTTGACGTGCTCTATGCCGTCATCGATCCCAAAATTCGTTACTGATTGCGGAGTTCGCCATGATGTTAAGTAAGAAAAACAGCGAAGCTCTTGATGCGTTCAGTGAGAAGCTGGAAGTAGAAGGGCGCAGTCTCTGGCAGGACGCGCGTCGTCGTTTTATCCATAACCGGGCAGCCCTGATCAGCCTGCTGGTGCTGCTGGTCATTACGCTGTTTGTGATTATCGCGCCGATGGTGGCACAGTTCACCTACGACGATACCGACTGGGCGATGATGTCTTCACCGCCGGATACCACTTCTGGTCACTGGTTCGGCACCGACTCGTCGGGGCGTGACCTGCTGGTGCGTGTGGCCATTGGCGGCCGGATCTCCCTGATGGTCGGCGTCGCCTCCGCCCTGATCGCCGTGGTGGTCGGTACCCTGTATGGCTCTATTGCCGGTTACCTGGGTGGCAAAACCGACTCGGCGATGATGCGTGTTCTGGAAATCCTCAACTCCTTCCCGTTCATGTTCTTCGTGATCCTGCTGGTGACCTTCTTTGGTCGTAACATTCTGCTGATCTTTGCCGCCATCGGCATGGTTTCATGGCTGGATATGGCGCGTATTGTGCGCGGCCAGACGCTGAGCCTGAAGCGCAAAGAGTTTATCGAAGCCGCTCATGTAGGTGGGGTATCGACCTGGAAAATTGTGGTGCGCCATATCGTGCCCAACGTGCTGGGGGTGGTGGTGGTTTACGCCTCACTGCTGGTGCCCAGTATGATCCTGTTTGAATCCTTCCTGAGCTTCCTGGGTCTGGGCACGCAGGAACCTCTGAGCAGCTGGGGCGCACTGCTGAGCGACGGAGCCAACTCTATGGAAGTGTCGCCGTGGCTGTTGCTGTTCCCGGCGGGTTTCCTGGTGGTCACGCTGTTCTGTTTCAACTTTATCGGCGATGGCCTGCGTGATGCCCTCGACCCGAAAGATCGTTAAGGAGTTTCCCGATGACTATTCATGAATTTCAGCCAGCGATGGCGGCCCGCGCGGGAAGCGAACAGCTACTTACGGTCAAAGATTTACGCGTCACCTTTGGCACGCACGATGGTGATGTCACCGCGGTGAACAATCTGAACTTCTCGCTGCGCGCAGGGGAGACGCTGGGCATTGTCGGTGAGTCCGGTTCGGGCAAGTCACAGACCGCCTTTGCCCTGATGGGGTTGCTGGCGAAAAACGGGCGCATTGGCGGTTCTGCGCTGTTCAACGGCAAAGAGATCCTGAATCTGCCGGAAAGCCAGCTTAACCGGCTGCGCGCTGAGCAGATCGCGATGATCTTCCAGGACCCGATGACCTCGCTCAATCCCTATATGCGGGTCGGCGAGCAGCTGATGGAAGTGCTGAAACTGCACAAGGGGATGAGCAGCGCACAGGCTTTCGAAGAGTCGGTGAGAATGCTGGATGCGGTGAAGATGCCGGAAGCGCGCAAGCGAATGAAAATGTATCCGCATGAGTTCTCCGGTGGGATGCGCCAGCGCGTGATGATCGCCATGGCGCTGCTCTGTCGTCCAAAGCTGCTGATTGCCGATGAACCGACCACGGCGCTGGATGTGACGGTGCAGGCGCAGATCATGACGCTGCTCAATGAACTGAAGCGCGAGTTCAACACCGCCATCATCATGATCACCCACGATCTCGGCGTGGTGGCGGGGATCTGCGACAAAGTGCTGGTGATGTACGCCGGACGCACCATGGAGTATGGCCGCGCCCGCGATGTCTTTTACCAGCCCGCCCATCCTTATTCGATCGGCCTGCTCAATGCCGTACCACGCCTGGATGCCGAGGGCGAGAGCCTCACGACCATTCCGGGGAATCCACCCAATCTGCTGCGTCTGCCGCAGGGCTGTCCGTTCCAGCCGCGCTGCCCGCACGCGATGGATATCTGCACCCAGTCGCCGCCGCTGGAGCCGTTTGGCGATGGCCGTCTGCGTGCCTGCTTTAAGCCGGTGGAGGAGTTAGTATGAGCACCGTAGCTGAAAAGAAAGTGTTACTGGAAATCGCCGACCTGAAGGTGCATTTCGACATTAAAGATGGCAAGCAGTGGTTCTGGCAGCCTTCAAAGACCCTGAAAGCGGTGGACGGGGTCAGCCTGCGTCTCTATGAAGGGGAAACCCTGGGCGTGGTGGGCGAGTCCGGCTGCGGCAAATCGACGCTGGCACGCGCCATTATCGGGCTGGTCAAAGCCACAGAAGGGCGTGTCGCCTGGTTAGGCCGCGATCTGCTCGGTCAGAGCGAAGAGGAGTGGCGCAAGGCGCGTAGCGACATTCAGATGATCTTCCAGGACCCGCTGGCCTCTCTGAATCCGCGTATGACTATCGGCGATATCATCGCCGAGCCGCTGCGCACCTATCATCCGAAGATGGCGCGTCAGGAAGTGAAAGATCGCGTCAAAAATATGATGATGAAGGTGGGCCTGCTGCCGAACCTGATTAACCGCTATCCGCATGAGTTTTCGGGTGGCCAGTGTCAGCGTATCGGCATCGCCCGTGCGCTGATTCTGGAGCCAAAGCTCATTATCTGTGATGAGCCGGTTTCGGCGCTCGACGTGTCGATTCAGGCGCAGGTGGTGAATCTGCTGCAGCAGCTGCAGCGTGAAATGGGACTGTCACTGATCTTCATCGCGCACGATCTGGCCGTGGTGAAACATATCTCTGATCGCGTGCTGGTGATGTATCTGGGACATGCGGTGGAGCTGGGCACCTACAGCGAGGTCTATGGCAATCCGCAGCACCCTTACACCCGGGCGCTGATGTCTGCCGTGCCGATTCCCGATCCCGATCTGGAGAAGAACAAGCAGATTCAGCTACTGGAAGGGGAGCTGCCGTCGCCGATCAATCCGCCGTCAGGCTGCGTGTTCCGCACCCGCTGTCCGATTGCCGGACCGGAGTGTGCGAAAACCCGTCCGCTGCTGGAAGGCAGCTTCCACCATGCGGTCTCCTGTCTCAAGGTCGACCCGCTCTGAAGCAAAACGCCGGGCAATTGCCCGGCGTTTTCTGTTGTGGGATGCTGCGCCACGACGACATTCACGTCACCGCGCATCTACGGTCTATTCACGCCACAGGATATGACACAGCTTGTGATCTTTTTCACGGCACAGCAGCACGCGCGCAAAGACGTCGGTGATCGGCTCACCGTCCGCTTCACCCAGCCCAATCACCACCTCGGCGAAAAAGTCAGGGTTTAGATCGAAATCAACATGATCTTTCCAGTCTTCAGACGGGTCGAACAGCTCTGCGCCACCGCGCTCCTCAAACTGCAGATTGAAGAGAATGATGTCTGCCGGATCGAGATTGTCACCTGCCAGTTCGAGAAAAATATCGTAGGCCTGTTCCAGCGTTTCATCTTCGGTAAGGCGATTATTTAAATCCATAGTCTGTCCTGTCTGCCTGCGGCCATTTACACAATCTGGCTCGTTTTACAGTAAAGGGCTGAAGAAGTAAAACAGTCGTTCAACAATGCGCTGCCACCAGGCACGTTTTGCCCAGCGCTTACCCTCCAGCAGGCGCGACCGCGCGATATAGTCATCCTGTACGCAGGCCAGGTCACTGCCGAAGCCCGCATCATCCACTACCAGCGTCACCTCGAAATTAAGCCATAAACTGCGCATATCGAGATTCACGGTGCCGACCAGGCTCAGCTGTCCGTCCACCAGCACGCTCTTGGTATGCAGCAGGCCATCTTCAAACTGGTAAATCTTCACGCCCGCCTCCAGCAATTCACTGAAGAAGGCGCGGCTGGCCCAGCCGACCAGCAGCGAGTCATTGTGACGCGGCAGGATCAGGCTGACGCTGACGCCACGCTGCGCCGCCGTACAGATCGCATGCAGCAGGTCGTCGCTGGGCACAAAGTAGGGGGTCGTCATGATCAGTTGCTCACGCGCCGAATAGACGGCGGTCAGCAGGGCCTGATGGATCATATCTTCCGGAAAACCGGGACCGGAGGCGATCACCTGCACGGTGTGGCCGCTCTCCTGTTCAAACGGCATGATGTTGCGATCGGGCGGGGGCGGCAGAATGCGCTTACCGGTCTCTATTTCCCAGTCGCAGCTGAAAACGATCCCCATCGCGGTCGCGACCGGGCCTTCCATACGCGCCATCAGATCTATCCACTGACCCACACCGGCACTCTGTTTAAAGAAGCGGGGGTCGACCAGATTCATACTGCCGGTGTAGGCGATGTAGTTATCAATCAGCACGATTTTACGATGCTGGCGCAGATCCATCCGCCGCAGGAAGACGCGCAGCAGGCTCACCTGTAACGCTTCCACTACGTCAATGCCGGCGTTGCGCATCATGCCCGCCCAGGGGCTGCGGAAAAAGTTTACGCTGCCCGCAGAGTCCAGCAGCAGACGGCAGTGGACGCCACGGCGCGACGCCGCCATCAGCGATTCGGCAACTTCATCTGCCAGACCACCGGGGTGCCAGATGTAAAATACCATCTCGATATTATGGCGGGCCAGCTGGATGTCACGAATCAGTGCCTGCATCACATCATCTGCGCTGGTTAACAGTTGCAGCTGATTTCCCTTTACCCCGGCAATGCCCTGACGATGGTAGCAAAGCTCAAATAACGAGCGCGCGACGTCGCTGTGTTCCGTCGCGAAAATCTCGCGGCACTGCTTCAGATCATTCAGCCAGCGGGCCGTTGACGGCCACATGGTGCGGGCGCGCTCCGCGCGACGTTTACCCAAGTGCAGTTCGCCAAAGGAGAGATAAGCGATAATGCCGACCAGCGGCAGAATATAGATAACCAGCAGCCAGGCCATCGCCGACGTGACAGCCCGGCGCTTTATCAGGATGCGCAGTGTGACACCGGCAATCAGCAGCCAGTAACCAAACAGCAGCAACCAGCTGATCAGCGTATAAAAAGTGGTCATAAAGTGGACATCCCGTTCGCGCTTCCGTCTGGCAAGTTTACGTGCAGATGACGGCTAACGAAACCTTTATCCCTGACGAGAATAATGAGAGAACAGATTGGGTATTGTCGCAGAGATCTCTATAATGCGGCGGCGTAGACGATGGCAGAGAGGAAGTGATGAAACGAAGCAGAAATGAAGTGGCACGCTGGAGAATGTTACGGCAGGTTCACCGTCGCCGTTCACGCTGGCTGGAAGGGCAGTCACGCCGTTATAAGCGCATCCATTGTATCCGCCACCAGCTGGCGCAGCAGCAGCGCCGATCGATTCTGTTCATCACGCAGATGGTTTAATTCCGCACCTCTTCAGCCCGCCCTGTAAGCCGATACCCTTTAAGGCAGCAGGCGGGCTGCGCATTGTCCGGGGCACCCTTACGCTTCAAAAAAGCCCTGCTCGGCCAGTAACCGGCGCGCCTGAGCCTGCTCCTGAGGCGACGCTCCCCGATCGTTGACCTCGAGCATCAGACAGGGCATTGCGCTGCCCAGCGCCGCTGGCCGGCGATAACCCTCCCGATCGTACCATTCGTAACTCCACCGGCCTGATTTGCGCTGATAGTAGATCGTCAGCCAGGCAGAGCAGTTCGCCGGATAACCGCTTAATACTTCTATTTTAGGATCGGCCAGCGCGGCAAGCCGGGATAAAAGCGTGTCAGCCAGAGTGAGAACCGGAACAGGATAGGTTTTATTCATAGTGAACTCGCGACAGTGCGGTGCATCCATTCAGAGGTGTAAATCACGAATAGTAAATGTAGACAGAGGTAACAGATAAATCCTCTCACCGGTCAAAAAAAGCCGTAAGTAAAAAGGATCAGGCGGAAAAGGGGCGGGTCTGAGGGGGCTGACAGGGGATGTGTACAAAGAGAAAAGAAACTTGTACAACTTTACATTGTTTTAAGTCTATGTATTAAATGAATTTAATGAAAAATGTCACGCTTTGGGTGATTTTTCGCGCTAAATACCTGTACAGAAGGGGCGTTTTTGTATAACTTTACCGCATCGCTTAGTAACTTTAACGACGCCTTTAACGGACAATCATGCAGACTAACGTACATATTCCCGCTTCAGTTTCAGACATTACCGCCTATCTGCACAGTGCTGCACAGCCTTCACAGCAGGCGATCCTGGGGTCGGTTGTCACGGAAATTATTCGTTCCGGCCGCAGCCTGAACCGCAAAGCGATCTGCTCAAAACTGATTAGCCGCCTGCAGCATGTTACCAGCCCGGAAGAAGAGCAGCACTATCACGCGCTGATTGGTCTGATTCTGGATCGCGGCTGATATAAAGATAACAGAGTATGAAGAACAGGACACATAATCAGCTGTCCTGTTCTTTAATGCCTTTTACCCCAGCGGCTTTATGGTCAGCCGGGATGAAACGGCTTCGTCATCATCAGCGTGACATTTACCAGCTGCAACGCTGCTGCCAGCACAATCAGCATCACGATCGTCTGTTTCTTGCTGCGCCAGCCCTGCGTCCGCCAGAGATAAATAGCTCTGCCAAGCAGTAAAGCGATGACCAGCAGCAGCGCCAGAATAACAATCTGCATATTCCCTCTCTTTGCGAAAAAAAATGGCTTCTGCGCCAGGCACAGAAGCCATTTTTAATATTCAGATGCAATCAGAAGACGCGTTTGAACGGCTTAACCGCGACCTGACTATAGACGCCCGCCGCAATGTAGGGGTCATCCTGTGCCCAGGATTGCGCCGCTTCCAGTGACGGGAACTCCGCAATGACGGTGGAACCGGTAAAGCCCGCCACGCCGGGATCGTTACTGTCCACGGCAGGCATCGGGCCAGCGATAATCAGGCGTCCCTCTTCGTGAAGCAGTTTGAGCCGTGCCAGATGGGCAGGGCGCACGGCGTTACGCTTTTCCAGTGAATCTGCAGTATCTTCTGCATAAATGACGTAAAGCACTCAGGAACTCCCATTAACCAGAATTTTGCACACGTTAAGGGATTGCCCTTCAGAGTGCAAACGAAAACTCCGGCGGCTGGGAGGCGCAGCATAAAGGGCTAAATGCGCTTTTCTGATGGCCTGAAGGCGGGAGTTATTGAAACTGATTGCTATTTGCATTTAAAATCACTGCTTCATTCAATCACTGCGACTGTTATGACCACGCTGACTATGCCCTTACCCAAACGCACGCCACTCTCCATGTTGCTGTCTGTTGTTCTGCATGGGGCCGTCATTGCCGGAATTCTGTATGCGTCATTCCAGCAGGTGACGGAAGTGCCAAAGGCCTCTCAGCCCATCAGCGTCACCATGGTTGCCCCGGAAGTTCAGCCCGAGCCGGCTCCGGCTGTTGTGCAGCCGCCTGCGCCAGAGCCTGAGCCGCAGCCAGAACCTCAGCCAGAACCGGAACCTCAGCCGGCACCGGAACCGCCGAAAGCGGAACCGGTGCCGATACCAAAACCTGAGCCGAAGCCCAAACCAAAACCCAAACCTAAAACCGAGCACAAGCGGGAGAAACCTGTACGCGACGTGAAGCCGCGTCAGGAGAGCAAACCGCAGGATAATCCGTTCCGGCAGGAGGCGCCGGCGACCCAGACCCGCCCAGCCACTGCGCCAAAAGCGACTCCGTCACCGACAGCATCGGTATCAACCGGCCCGAAAGCGCTGAGCGTCAGTAAGCCAGGCTATCCTCAGCGCGCGTATGCGCTGCGGGTTGAAGGGCGCGTGCGGGTGAAGTTTGACGTGGACAGTGACGGTCGGGTAGAGAACATTCAGATCCTCTCTGCGGAACCGCGCAATATGTTTGAGCGCGACGTCAGGCAGGCGATGAAAAAGTGGCGTTACCAGAGCGGTCGCCCGGGTCAGGGACTCACAATGAATATCGTCTTCAAAATTAAAGGCGGGGCCAGCATAGAGTAAGAGGCCGGGTCAGGCGGAGATGCCTGACCCGTTTTTTATTCGCCGGGCTGCTGATTGGCGCGGCCGGCTGGCAGCGGACGGGAATTGCCCGCACTGTCCACGGCCACATAGATAAAGACCGCTTCGGTGGCACAATAAGTCTGTCCAATCGGCTCAGACGACACTTTCTTGATCCACACTTCGACGTTAATGGTCATCGAACTGTTGCCGGTCCGGATACAGCGCGCATGACAGCTCACGACATCCCCTACCGCCACCGGCTTCAGAAATGACATGCCGTCGACACGCACTGTCACCACGCGGCCTTCCGCGATCTCTTTAGCCAGAATCGCGCCGCCCATATCCATCTGTGACATCAGCCAGCCACCAAAGATATCGCCGTTAGCGTTGGTGTCTGCCGGCATGGCGAGCGTACGCAGCACCATTTCACCTTGCGGTAATTTATGTTTTTCGCCCATTGCTTCCCGTTCTTATGCAGATGAGTGCTGAAAAAAAGCCCGGCGAACCGGGCGGGTGATTATTTTTGTTCCTGCTGCGGCATCTGTCGCCAGATATAGAGCCCGCTAAGCAGGGTAAACAGTAAGGTCAGACCGGTGAGACCAAACACTTTAAAGTTAACCCAAAACGCCTGGGATAACCAAAAGGCGACGTAGATGTTCACCAGGCCGCAAATCAGAAAGAAGAGTGCCCAGGCAACGTTCAGACGACGCCAGACCGCGTCCGGCAGCTGCAGCTCTTTACCCAGCATGCGCTGGATCAGCGGCTGCTTCATAAACCACTGGCTGTAGAGCAGGGCGAGCGCAAACAGGCTGTAGATGACCGTTACTTTCCACTTAATAAACTCATCGTTGTGGAACACCAGCGTCAGGGTGCCAAAGACCGCGACCAGCACAAAGGTGAAAATGGTCATCTTTTCCAGTCTGCGATAGAGCACCCAGCTGACGACCAGCGCCAGACCGGTCGCGACGATCAGTGCGCCCGAGGCGACAAAGATGTCATAGAGCTTATAGAAGATGAAAAAAACTACCAGGGGGAGAAAGTCGAGTAACTGCTTCATAGTGATTCCCGTCAGGGTTGCATGCCAGTGCGCCCGCAGGCGCACCGTCCGTCAACGTAACAGCATATAGAGCCGATAGAGATAGATGATCAACAGGGCTGAAACCAGATTGCCGGCCGCGGTAAAAATGACCGACGAAACATTCAGCGGCAGCACGGTCAGCGAAGCGAAGAAGAGCATCACGACCACTTTCGCCAGCAGCCAGAGCAGGATGGCGGGGGCGATCAGCTTCACGTTCTTCCAGGCCATGCGCATGCTGGCGCGCATGGCGGCAAACACGCCCATCTTCTCACTGGCAAGCATCACCGGCGCCAGGGACAGCAGGATCGTCAGCAGAATACCGGGGACCACCAGCACCATAAAGCCAAGCTGGGCCACCAGCGTCATCAGAAAGGTCAGCAGCAGCAGTCTGGGCAGCAGCGGTGCAGAAGTCCCGATAGCCCGCAAAGCGCTGACCCGCTGACCGGAAGAGACCATCGGAATCAGGCAGAGCATGCCACCCAGCAGCAGCGTGTTTCCCAACAGCGCAGCGAAGGTGCTGGCAGCCGAAGCCCGCAGCAGAACCTGCTGCTGTTCCGGCGACATGCTCTGCACTATCTCAAACAACGATCTGGCACTGTCGTCACCCTGCTGCAGAATGGCCATCTCATCGACACCAGGCGTCAGCACATGCACCAGCATGACGGTGATAAAAGCGGTCAGCAGCGACAGCAGCAGCAGGGTAGCCAGCTGATGTCGCGCAAAATTTCCAGTGTCACGGTATAACGAGCTTGCCGTGATAGACATGTACACTCCTTGGAGGAACCGGGTTAATTAACCCGGCGATTGTACATGTTCTGGCAGCTCACGGGCACCCGCTGTGGCATAACTTTCTGTCACGACAGGTAAAGATGGCGAAAAAAGCGGGGGAAGGCCATAGCGGGCGCGGGCCCGATCGCAGGCTTCGTTGTGAATACCGCCTTCTCCTGACAGCGAGAACTCCCGACAGGGAGTGGGACGCTGTTCATAGATTCCGCATGAAACGCATCCGCCGATCTCTCCCTGCAGGGCGACACAGCGCGGGGTGCGATCGTTGGTGCCCCGCATGTTACGCATGAGCAGGCTGAGCGGCTCGGTCAGGTCGGTCGGCACCAGACCGCCCGCATCGTCGGCTTCCGCCCAGTAAAATGAGACGCGAAAATGGGCGCAGCAGGCGCCACAGCTGATACAAGGATTTAATGTGTCACTCATTTGATCACCCGCCCCTCCCGAGGCATCGAACCAAAATCAACCAGGAAGAGAAGCAAAATAGGGCCGCCGGAATTTTTCAGCAAGGGGAATTTGCGGGTGCCGAAGCGTGCTGAAATTGATCTAAATCAATCCATTGTTTTTTAAGCAATTTATCTGAAGCGTTCAGAGTGCAATTTCCTGTAAATCGCGTTAAATAACTGCCAGCAAAAAAATGATAACCCCCCGCGATATCAACATTAAGCAAAGGAGTGATAATGAAACTGGCAAAATGCGCGATGCTGCTGGCGCTGGCTTTACCCCAGCTGGCGATGGCCCACGAAGCAGGCGACTTCTTTATGCGTGCCGGCAGTGCAACCGTACGACCCACCGAAGGCTCCGATAATGTACTAGGCATGGGGGAGTTCAGCGCCTCCAACGACACGCAGCTCGGCCTGACCTTTACCTATATGGCGACGGACAATATCGGGGTGGAACTCCTCGCCGCCACGCCGTTCCGTCACAAAGTGGGTCTTGGCCCGACCGGCACGCTGGCTACCGTGCGCCAGTTACCGCCGACGCTTATGGCGCAGTACTACTTCTTCGACAGCAAAAGCAAAGCCCGTCCCTACGTGGGCGTGGGCGTCAACTACACCACCTTCTATGATGCCGATTTCAACCAGACCGGTCGCGACGCAGGCCTGACCGATCTCAGCGTCAAGGATTCGTGGGGCGTGGCGGGTCAGGTCGGCCTGGATTATCAGATTAACCGCGACTGGATGCTGAATGCGTCGGTGTGGTACATGGATATCGACACGGAAGTGAAGTTTAAAGCGGGAGGTGAGCAGCAGAACATCAATATGCGCATCGATCCGTGGGTTTTCTTCTTAGGGGCAGGTTACCGCTTCTGATGAGAAAAAGGCCGCTGATTCAGCGGCCTTTTTTGTGTCTGTATAACGTTATTTAATCTGCATGTTGTTCACGACAGATTTCACGCCCGGTACGCTGCGCGTCACCTGAACAGCACGATTAGCCATTTGTGGCGATGACACAAAACCGCTCAGCTGAACTTTACCCTTAAAGGTTTCTACGTTGATTTCAGTCGATTTCAGCGAGTCATCCTTCAGCAGTTCACCTTTCACTTTCGTGGTTACAACGGTGTCATCGATATAGCCACCGGTTCCCTCTTTGGTTGCGGTTGGCGCACAGGCGCTCAGTGTCAGCGCAACCACACCCGCCAGTACAGCACCTGTCAGCAGTTTAACGAATTTCATTGCTTTCTCTCCCTGTCACAAAATGGATGCGACGTTACCGTAACGGCGCTTTGTCATTGTGGTGCAGATTCTGAAAAAAGGGCAAATGGCGGAATGAAAAAAAAGGAAACAAATCATGCCTTATCGCGTGATAAGGCATGCTGACAGGATTAACGACTGGCGGCTTTCAGGCGACTGACAAAGTTTTTCAGTTCGCTCAGCATCACGTCCGGTTCGGCGTGGTGCTTCTCAATGATTCTGACAATGGCGGAACCGGAGATGGCTCCGGCGGCACCGGCGGCAATCGCTTCCTTCACCTGCTCAGGTTCTGAGATACCAAAGCCCTGCAGTGGCGGAGCGGCATGGTATTCGCGCAGCTTGTCGATCAGGTGCTGTAGCGGCAGGCTGGCACGGTTTTCAGCCCCGGTCACCCCGGCACGCGACAGCAGGTAGGTGTAGCCCCGGCCGTGCGACGCGATCTCACGCAGCAGCGTATCGCTGGCATTGGGTGGACAGATAAAGATAGGGGCCACGCCGTGACGCAGCGCCGCCTGGCGGAACGGCGCCGACTCTTCAACCGGCACATCGGCGACCAGAACCGAATCGACACCGGCTTCGGCACAGCGTGCATAGAACGCATCACGCCGTTGGTGAAGACCAGGTTGGCATACATCAGCAGGCCAATCGGCAGGTCAGGATATTTACGGCGGATTGTCGCCAGCATTTCAAAGCACTGGCTGGTGGTGGTGCCTGCGGCGAATGCACGTAAGGTCGCATTCTGAATGGTCGGGCCATCCGCCAGCGGGTCGGAGAAAGGAATGCCCAGCTCCAGCGCGTCCGCACCGCCCTCAACCAGCGCGTCAATCACGCGCAGGGAGAGCTCAGGTGAAGGGTCGCCCAGCGTGACAAAGGGGACGAAAGCGCCTTCGTTGCTGGCTGACAGGCGCGAAAACAGTTGATTATAACGTTCCATCAGATTTCTCCCTGCGCGGTCAGAATGTCGTGAACGGTGAAAATATCTTTATCGCCGCGGCCGGAAAGGTTAACCACAAGCAGCTGCTCTTTCTCCGGTTCGTCCTGAATCATCTTCAGGGCGTGCGCCAGGGCGTGAGAGGATTCCAGAGCCGGAATAATCCCTTCCGCCCGGCAGAGCTGTTTGAAGGCAGCCAGCGCTTCGTTATCGGTAACCGAGACGTAATCCGCCCGACCCGTGCTGTTCAGGTGCGCATGCTGAGGCCCGACCGACGGGAAGTCGAGACCGGCAGAGATGGAGTAGGACTCTTCAATCTGGCCATCTTCAGTCTGCATCATCGGCGCTTTCATGCCGAAGTAGATACCGACGCGACCATGCTTCAGCGGTGCGCCATGCTCGCCGGTTTCGATGCCGTGACCCGCAGGCTCAACGCCGATCAGCTTCACGCTGGTTTCATCAATAAAGTCAGCAAACATGCCGATAGCGTTGGAGCCCCCGCCCACGCAGGCGAGAATAGCGTCGGGCAGGCGACCCTCTCTTTCCAGAATCTGTTTTTTCGTCTCTTCGCCGATCATGCGCTGGAACTCACGCACGATGGTCGGGAAGGGGTGAGGGCCCGCGGCGGTGCCGAGCATGTAGTGCGCCGTTTCATAGCTGCCAGACCAGTCGCGAAGCGCCTCGTTACAGGCATCTTTCAGCGTGGCAGAGCCGCTGTGAACCGGGATCACCTCCGCGCCCATCAGTCGCATACGGAAGACGTTAGGCGACTGACGCTCCACATCTTTCGCGCCCATGTAGATACGGCATTTCATGCCCAGCAGCGCACAGGCCAGTGCCGAGGCCACACCATGCTGACCGGCGCCGGTCTCGGCGATAATTTCGTTTTTACCCATGCGCTTAGCCAGCAGTGCCTGACCCAGCACCTGGTTAGTTTTGTGCGCACCGCCGTGCAGCAGATCTTCACGCTTAAGGTAGAGGCGCGTTTTGGTGCCTTTGGTCAGGTTTTTGCACAGCGTCAGCGCGGTCGGACGACCCGCATAGTTCTTCAGCAGTTCGGTAAACTCTTCCTGGAAGGCAGGATCTTTCTGCGCGTCAACAAACGCCTCTTCGAGCTGGCGCAGGGCAGGCATCAGGATCTGCGGAACATACATTCCGCCAAATTCGCCAAAGTAGGGATTCAGTAACGTCATCTTTTCTCTTCCTTTCTCAGGCCCGCCGTCGGGCAGGCCAGGCAAATCAGTACGCGCGCAGTGTCTGGAACACGGCGGCAATTTTACGGGCATCTTTGATGCCGGGCGCGCTTTCCACGCCAGAGTTGAAGTCAAGTCCGGCACAGCCCAGCTGCGCGGCTTCAACACAGTTGTCCGCACCGAGGCCACCGGCCAGCAGCACATTATTCAGCGTCTGACCCTGCAACAGGGACCAGTCGAAACGCTGACCGGTACCACCGTTACCATTGTCAAACACATAACGGTCAACGTGTGGCCAGTCGCGCGCCGGGAGATGGCCTTCGATGCGCAGTGCCTTCCAGATCTGCACGGTGGCAGGCAGGGCGGCGCGCAGATCAGCGACAAACGCCGGCGTTTCATCGCCATGCAGCTGAACCGCTGAGAGAGAAAGGGCGCTGACCTGCGTGACAATGTCACTCACGCTGGCGTTCTGGAACACGCCAACGTAACGCAGCGGGGCCGCGGCCATCACGCTCTGCGCCGTGGCGGTATCAATCTGACGCGGCGATCCTTCTGCAAAGATCAGACCACCAAAGAGTGCACCCGCTTCATAGGCGGCACGCGCATCTTCGGCACGGGTCAGGCCGCACACTTTGTTGCTGCCCAGGGTAACCCGACGCACCGCGGCTGTCAGGTCTGTCTCTTCCATCAGGGAGGAGCCGATCAGGAAACCATTAGCGAAGTGGCTCAGCTCGCGAATGTCTGCATAGCTGTTGATACCCGACTCACTGATCACCGTCACGCCATGCGACAGGCGAGGCGCCAGCTGGCGGGTGCGGTTAAGGTCGATAGAGAGGTCGCGCAGATCGCGGTTGTTGATGCCCACCACTTTTGCCTGCAGGGCGATAGCCCGCTCCAGCTCCTCTTCATTACTGACCTCAGTCAGAATGCCCATCTTCAGGCTGTGTGCCACCGCAGCCAGCTGACGATACTGTTCATCATCCAGAACCGACAGCATCAGCAGAATCGCATCTGCCTGATAGTAACGCGCCAGATAGATCTGGTAAGGATCGATAATAAAATCTTTGCACAGCACCGGCTGCGTGATGGCTGCGCTGACAATCGGCAGGAAAGCGAAGTCACCCTGAAAATATTTTTCATCGGTCAGCACAGAGACCGCTGACGCATAGTGGCGATAAACCCCGGCAATCGCGGCCGGATCGAAATCCTCGCGAATCACGCCTTTCGACGGAGAGGCCTTTTTACACTCCAGGATAAACGCGGTTCTGGCCCCCTGCAGCGCGTCGTAAAAATGACGGCTGGAAGGCTCAATGCTGTTCTGAAAGGTGGAGAGAGGCTGCTGCTGCTGACGGGCTTCAACCCAGATCGCTTTGTCCTGAACAATTTTTTCTAACACGGTGCCTTTCATGATTACCCTCTTGCTGCCAGTGCGACAACGCGCTCATAAGCCTGTCCGCTGCGGATGGCGTTAAGCGCCTGCTGTGCGTTTTCACGCAGGTCTTCCTGACCAAATACTTTAAGCAACATCGCCACGTTAACGGCGACAGCTTCCTCATGAGCCTGCTGGCCATTACCCTGGAGTAAAGCTGTCAGAATGTCACGGTTTTCTTCCGGGGTGCCGCCCGCCAGCGCCTCTTTCGGGTGGAAGCCAAAGCCAAAGTCTTCAGGTGAGAGCTGATAACGGGTGATTTCCCCCTCGCGCAGCTCGGCGACGTGCGTCACATCGTGCAGGGCCACCTCATCCATGCCGCCGCCGTGGACCACGGCTGCACGCTGGTAGCCCAGCACTTTCAGGGTCTGGGCAATCGGCATCACCAGTTCCGGGCTGTAAACACCAATCACCGCCAGCGGAGGACGCGCCGGGTTGATCAGCGGGCCTAGCACATTGAACAGCGTGCGGGTCTTCAGTTGCTGGCGCACCGGCATCGCGTGGCGGAATCCGGTGTGATACTGCGGCGCAAACAGAAAGCAGACGTTAAGATCGTCCAGCGCCTTGCGCGCCCGGTCGGCAGGCATATCCAGATTGATGCCAAATGCCGCCAGCAGGTCGGAGGAGCCTGATTTGCTGGAGACGCTGCGGTTGCCGTGCTTCGCCACCTTCAGACCGCAGGTCGCCGCGACCAGGGCGCTGGCAGTGGAGATATTGATGCTGTTGCTGCCGTCGCCGCCGGTGCCCACGATGTCGGCAAAGGTATAATCCGGACGCGGGAAGGGGCGGGCATCTTCCAGCAGCGCGGTCGCCGCCCCGGCAATCTCTTCCGGCGTTTCGCCCCGCACCTTCATGGCGATTAAGGCGGCGGCGAGCTGCGTCGGTTCCAGCTGGCCGGTGATAATGGCGCTGAACAGCTGATGACTCTCAGCCTGATTCAGCGTCTGCGCCTGGTAAAGTTTTTCCAGTGTCTGTTGCATAGTCATTCTCCCTGTTACTTCGCCAGCGCCCAGGCCAGCGTCTGCTCAAGCAGACGCGCGCCCTGAGAAGTCAGAATGGATTCAGGATGGAACTGGAACCCGCACACCCGGTCGGTCTCATGACGCACCGCCATCACCATCCCGTTGAAACTGGCGTTGACCGTCAGCTCATCCGGCGTGTTGCTGCCCACCAGTGAGTGGTAGCGCGCCACCGGCAGCGGATTGCTCAGGCCGGCAAACATCGCCTCGCCGTCGTGGTCAATAGAGGAGGCTTTGCCGTGCAGGATCTCACCGGCCTGACCCACGTGGCCGCCGTAGGCTTCAACGATCGCCTGATGCCCCAGGCAGATGCCGATAATCGGCAACCGTCCCCGCAGCACCCGCAGTAACTCCGGCATACAACCGGCATCTTTTGGCGCGCCGGGGCCGGGCGAGAGCATCAGCACCGGGTCTTCCATCCGCTGCAGCTGCTCAATTAAGAGTTCCGCAGGCAGGTTGTTCCGGTAGATCACCACGTTGTGACCAAACGTCCGCAGCTGATCAACCAGGTTATAGGTAAATGAATCGATGTTATCGAGCAGCAGAATATCGGCCATCAGAAGATCTCCTTGCAGTGATGGGCAGTCGCGATAGCGCGCAGAACGGCGCGGGCTTTGTTGCGGCTCTCATCCGCTTCAGCCTGCGGATTGGAGTCCAGCACCACACCGGCACCCGCCTGGACGGTGGCCACGCCTTCTTCAACGTAGGCCGAACGGATCACGATGCAGGTATCGAGATCGCCGTGAGCCGTGAAGTAGCCCACCGCACCGCCGTAGCTGCCGCGGCGGGTGCGTTCCGCCCCGGCTATCAGCTGCATGGCGCGCACCTTCGGCGCACCGCTCAGGGTGCCCATGTTCATACAGGCGCGATAGGCATGCAGCACGTCAAGGTCGTCACGCAGCGTGCCCACAACGCGGGAGACCAGATGCATGACGAAGGAGTAACGGTCTACCTTAGTCAGGTCTGCCACGTAACGGCTGCCCGGCACGCAGATACGCGCCAGATCGTTGCGCGCCAGATCCACCAGCATCAGGTGTTCCGCCAGCTCTTTATGATCGGTTCGCATCTCCAGCTCAATACGGCTGTCGAGATCGCGATCCAGCGAGCCATCTGCATGGCGGCCACGCGGGCGGGTACCGGCAATCGGGTAGATCTCAATCTGACGCGAGATGGCGTCATACTTCAGTGAACTCTCCGGCGAGGCACCAAACAGCGAGAAATCCTGATCCTGCATAAAGAACATGTAGGGGCTGGGATTGCTGTTCTTCAGCGTGTCATATGCCGCCAGCGGTGAAGGGCATGGCAGCGAGAAACGGCGTGAAGGGACGACCTGGAAAATTTCGCCGATGCGAATTGCCTGCTGCATGCTGCGCACCACGTCGCAATACTCTTCATCACTCTGGCTGGTGGTCAGCGTCATCTGCTCCACCTTTTGTACCGGCAGTACAGGTGCGGGCTGAAGCATCTGGCCATGCAGCTGCTCAATGCGGCGCTGCAGGCGCTGGAATTCGCTGGTGGACGGACAGAACAGGCTGGCCTGGAGACGTGCGCTGCGGCTCTGGTGATCGATCACCAGTAAGGTCTCGGCCAGGTAGAAGCAGTAGTCGGGGCAGCGCTGCTGATTATCCAGCGCCGGCAGGGTTTCAAAACCGGCAACCAGATCATAAGCAAACAGACCGCCCAGCAGCACCGCTTCCCGTTCGTCGGCAGGAGCGTTAACCAGTTGCGGAATCAGACGCAGCGCGTCAAACACCGACAGGGCCTTGAGGCGGGAATCTTCATCCTGCTGCTGATCGCTGCTCTGCGGGAAGGTCAGGACACGGCCATCGGGACGCACCTGATTCATCACTGACGCGGGCAGGGCTTCATCCAGCAGCGGCAGCAGGGCGCGGCCATTTTCTGACAACGCCTGCACGGTGACTTCGCTGCCCAGTGCGCTGACGCGCAGCGCACTGTCGACGATCAGCAGGCTTTTCAGGTTGCGCTTGCTGTCGATATCAGCGGATTCGAGCAGCAGGGTTGCCGGACGTGCGCCGCACAGCTGGTGAAACACTGCGGCCGGATCTTCGCGGTAGGGCGCGGTGCCGGTAATCAACTTCACTGTAGGTTTCGCATTTGGCATGGTGATTTCTCTGAATTTCGCTCAAAAAAAAGCCCGCTCGGTGGCGGGCTCAGGTATCTGCACAGCGTTTACGCAAAATGTGCACGACCGTGTCGCCCGGTTTCGGGAACATCGCGCCAGCCATGTAAATGCGTAATTGTAATCGCCATGATGAAATACCCGTTACGTGTGAACTTGTGTACTAGTTAACGGGTTCGGGGCGGAAATGTCAATACACTTTTTCACTGAGCGTTAAAATCGTTATCATGCTGGCCGGTTTAGTTTCAGCAGGAGTTCTCTTGAGCGATATCGCCCGTTTCCCGGTTTATGATCTACACAGCCACACGCGCGCTTCCGATGGTTTACTGACGCCCGCCGTGCTGGTGCAGCGCGCGGTAGAGATGCGGGTTGGCGTTCTGGCGATCACCGATCACGACAGCGTGGACGGGGTGAGCGAGGCGCAGCAGACCGCCCGTGACCAGGATCTGCCGATAAAAGTGCTGGCCGGTGCTGAGATTTCTACCCTGTGGGAGAATCATGAGATCCATATCGTGGGGCTGAACATCGATATTCATCATCCGGCGATGGTGACCTTTCTGGCGGGGCAACTGGCCTGCCGGCAGCGGCGCGCGGAAGAGATTGGTGAGCGGCTGGCGAAGGCACGTATTCCCGACGCGCTGGCGGGGGCGACCCGACTGGCCGGGGGCGGCATCATTACCCGCGGACACTTTGCCCGCTTCCTGATAGAGCAGGGCAAAGCCGGTGACATGGCCCAGGTTTTCAAAAATTACCTGGCGCGAGGCAAAACCGGCTACGTGCCGCCACAATGGTGTACAATTAAACAAGCCATTGATGCGATTCATCATTCTGGTGGTTGCGCCGTGCTGGCTCATCCGGGCCGGTATGGTTTATCGGCGAAGTGGCTGAAACGGCTGATCGCCCACTTCCGCGAAGCGGGGGGCGATGCCATCGAAGTGGCACAGTGCCAGCAGCCACCCAATGAGCGCACGCAACTGGCGCAGTACGCCAGAGAGAATGACCTGGCCGCATCGCAAGGTTCAGATTTTCATCAACCCTGCCCGTGGATTGAGCTGGGCCGCAAACTCTGGCTGCCCGGCGACGTTGAGCCGGTCTGGGAACGCTTTCCGGACCTCGCTCCCGCAGTGGCAATCACGGAAAGGTGACACGAGGTTTCTATGAGTCAACTGTTTCATATTCATCCGGACAATCCGCAGCCGCGCCTGATCAACCAGGCGGTCGACTACCTGAACAAAGGCAGCGTCATCGTCTATCCCACCGATTCCGGCTATGCGCTGGGATGCCGGCTGGAAGAGAAGGGCGCGATGGAGCGTATCTGCCGTATCCGTCAGCTCGATGGACACCACAATTTCACCCTGATGTGCCGTGACCTCTCTGAGCTGTCGGTCTATTCTCAGGTGGGAAACTCGGCCTTTCGCCTGCTGAAAAACAACACGCCAGGTAACTACACCTTTATTCTCAAGGCGACCAAAGAGGTGCCGCGCCGTCTGATGAACGAAAAGCGTAAGACCATCGGTCTGCGTGTGCCGTCCAATCCGGTGGCGCTGGCGCTGCTGGAAGCCCTGAATCAGCCGATGATGTCGACCTCGTTGATCCTGCCGGGCAACGATTTTACGGAATCCGATCCGGAGGAGATTCAGCACACCATTGGCAAGCTGGTCGATCTGATCATCGACGGCGGGACGCTGGGGCAGCAGCCGACCACGGTGGTCGATCTGACCACCGATACGCCGGAAATTGTGCGTGAAGGTGTGGGCGATACCCGCCCGTTCCTGTAATCAATCCGGCTCAGACACCGCGCGTCGGTGTCGGGGCCAGATTTGACTGCAACCAGCTTTTAAACTGGCCGTAGGGAATATAAAGTGAAACGTCTTTCAGGATCACTTTCCCGTTACGGCCATTCTTAATGGCATCGGAATAACCGACAATCACGCCGCTCAGCGTTTCATCGCGGTTATAAACACCGCCGCCCGACATTCCCTGAACCACGCCTGCATTAGAGGCCATCGCAATGCAGGGACTTTTATTCCATTTATTCCGAATAGCCGTGCGGGCTAAATTCACCCCCGTCGACTCTACCGGCATCGCGGAAATAAAGCTGTATCCGTACATTTTAACGGGATCGCCAATATCACCACTGCGGAATTTCGCCAGGGTGTTGGCATCATTCTTGTGATAAATAATCGCAAGGTCGCAATAGGGATGATAAGACTTCACGCGCTGCACGGCGGTTTTGGCGACGTGCGCTGCGGTAAGGCTATATTCAGGCGTCAGTGGAATGCTGGTGCCCAGTGTGCCGAAACCGAGGATCGTCGGGATGCCGGTCACGCTCATATCTACGTGCTGCATCGCCGTACGACTGTACTCAGTGTGGCCCACGGAACACCCGCTCAGCACCAGTGCAGCCAGCACCGGGCACAGAAACAGGTTTCTCATGATGGCATTCTTTATTCCGGCATGTCGGAAAATCCCTGGTGAAGACTTATGACATGCAAGCAAGGTTCATCAGTGAACCGTATTAACGCAACAATTCCGGATGCGCCGGTTTATTGGATTATCTGAAAACACGATTTTTATTAACGAATAACAAAGGGCCGTACTGTTATGATGCAGGACCATGAAATTTCAGGTGCTGCTTTTTTATTGTGCTGCTGAGAGAAAGTGTATCAGCTTAATAGTGTCAGACAATTTATTAAAGCTAATAAGAATTAAAAAAACCTGAAAATAGGGTTTTAACAGAATCTGCATTAGGAATAATCTTACTGAAGCGATTTATTCGGTTTGACAGGTTGACTAAAGGCAATTGGGCGGATTTTTGTGCTGCCTTTGAGGGGGAAGCCAGAGGATTAGATTCGCAGAAAGATCTTTGGAAGTTTAAGATAGTGTTAAGTTTTTGATCGTTACGGCCTCTTTTCATTGCCCCGCCAGTGTTTAAAAAATTTAATTTTCTTCAGCTATAAAGTTTTCGCTAATGCCGTTTTATTCAGTATATTTCCTTAACTGAGTCTGCTGTTATTTTAATCAGGCATGTAAATAATGAGGAATATCATTATCCGGTCTCTATGCTTTTTTATCGGCTATTTACAGAAGCACAAAGGGCGTTACATCGGGGTTAAATGCCTGTATAATGGGCCAAAGTTAATAGGTTAACCTGTTGATAAAGAAAGAATTATCACCCTGCCATGACGCCTGGGAAGGCGACAAAGAGGAAGCTCAATGAGCGAAAAGTTACAGAAAGTCTTAGCGCGTGCCGGTCATGGCTCGCGTCGTGAAATCGAATCAATGATTGCCGCTGGCCGTGTCAGCGTCGACGGAAAGATCGCCACCCTGGGCGACCGTGTCGAAAGCAGCAAATCCCTGAAAATCCGTATTGATGGCCATCTGGTTTCGATTGCTGAATCAGCAACCGAAGTCTGCCGCGTGCTGGCCTATTACAAACCAGAAGGTGAACTCTGTACCCGCAGCGATCCTGAAGGGCGCCCGACGGTCTTCGATCGCCTGCCGCGTCTGCGCGGTTCACGCTGGATTGCCGTCGGCCGTCTGGATGTGAACACCTGTGGTCTGATGCTGTTCACCACGGACGGCGAGCTGGCGAACCGTCTGATGCATCCCAGCCGTGAAGTGGAACGTGAATATGCGGTGCGCGTCTTTGGCCAGGTGGATGATGATAAAATTCGTCAGCTGAGCAAGGGCGTTCAGCTGGAGGATGGCCCGGCTGCGTTCAAAACCCTGCGTTTTGGCGGCGGAGAAGGGATCAACCAGTGGTATAACGTGACCCTGACCGAAGGACGTAACCGTGAAGTGCGTCGGTTATGGGAAGCGGTTGGTGTCCAGGTCAGCCGTCTGATGCGCGTTCGCTATGGCGATATTACCTTACCGAAAGGCCTGCCGCGCGGCGGCTGGACGGAGCTGGATCTGCCGGCGGTAAACTATCTGCGTAACCTGGTAGAGATGGATGATGAGACGGTGACCAAACTGGTCGTTGAGAAAGATCGTCGTCGCACCAAAGCAAACCAGATCCGTCGTGCGGTAAAACGCCACAGCAAAGTCAGCTCGACCCCTCGTACGCCGCGCCGCAATCCGGGCAGCAAACGCAATTCCGGTTAATTATGCCGGCAGGATAAAAAAACGCAGCCTCCGGGCTGCGTTTTCTTTTTCTGTCACCAGTCAATACCCTGCTGGGCCTGTATACCGGCATCAAAGGCGTGCTTAACCGGGCGCATCTCCGTCACGGTATCGGCCATCTCAGTCAGGGTGCGGTGACAGCCGCGTCCGGTAATAATGACGCTCTGCTGCGCCGGGCGCTGCTGCAGCGCGGCGATCAGCGCCTCCAGCGGCAGATAACCCATGCTCACCATATAGGTAATTTCGTCCAGTACCACCAGATCGATCTGCGCATCGGCCAGCATCCGCTGGGCATGCTGCCAGACTGCCAGACAGGCGGTGGTGTCCGTCTCACGGTTTTGCGTCTCCCAGGTAAAGCCGGTGGCCATAACCTGAAATTCCACCCCGTGCTGCTCCAGCAGGTTTCGCTCGCCGTTCGGCCAGTCACCCTTGATGAACTGGACCACCGCCACGCGCTTGCCATGGCCGGTGGCGCGCAGTGCCGTGCCGAAGGCCGCAGTTGTTTTGCCTTTGCCGTTGCCGGTAAACACCATCAGAATGCCGCGAACCGCTGTCGCGGCGGCGATGCGCGCATCCACCTGCTCTTTCAGGCGCTGCTGACGCTGCTGATGACGATCGTCAGCCATTATTCCGCGGCTCCGGGTTTCCTGCCCGGCTGCGCATCGAAGCTCATCCCGGTTTTGCGGCGGCTGTCATCGCCCATCAGATAGAGGTAGAGCGGCATCAGATCGGCAGGCGTTTTCAGTTTATTTGCATCTTCCTGCGGGAAGGCGCTGGCGCGCATTTTGGTTCGCGTGCCGCCCGGATTGATACAGTTCACCCGCAGCGACTGGCTCTTATACTCATCCGCCAGCACCTGCATCATTCCTTCCGTTGCAAATTTAGAGACCGCATAAGCGCCCCAGCCTGCACGACCGGTGCGGCCCACGCTGGAGGTGGTGAATACCAGCGAACCCGCCTCAGACTTCAGCAGCAGCGGCAACAGGGCCTGAGTCAGGAAGAAAGTCGCATCCAGATTGACATCCATCACCTGACGCCAGATCTGCGGATCGAGTTCAGCCAGCGGCACGATTTCACCGAGCAGACCGGCATTATGCAGCACGCCATCGAGACGCGGAAACTGTTGCGCCAGCTGGTCGGCAACCTGCTGACAGCGTTCTGGTGTGGCCTCGGCCAGGTCCAGCACCACCTGGTGAGAAGGGCGTTTATTGAGTTGATTGATTGACATTCTGACCCGTTCGAGTTTTTCCGGGTTGCGGCCCATCAGGATCACTTCTGCGCCATAGCGGGCATAGGTCAGCGCCGCTTCCTGGCCGATGCCATCTGACGCGCCCGTGACCAGAATAATACGATGATTGAGCAGGTCACTTTTCGGTTGATAATGCACAGCGGGGTCCTCCGGCGAAAACAGCATGATTCCGCTTTATGCCTGAATTTACGAATGGGTGCAATCGCCAGCCCGCGCAATCTGTGCCAGCTGCTGGCATTTCAGGCGACGGGACAGGGTAAAACGGCTAAACTGGCGAACTGTTTTTGATTCTTTTTTACTAAGGCGACCTGATGGATTTTATTTCAACGTATGGACTCTTTTTAGCGAAAGCGGTGACGCTGGTGGTTGCGGTCGCGGCGATTGTCATGATTGTGATGAATGCGGCACTGCGTAAACGCTCGCAAAGTGGTCAGCTGCGCCTGACCCATCTGGGTGATGACTATCAACAGATGAAAGAAGATCTGCAGCTGGCAAAAATGAAACCGCAGGCGCAGAAGGTCTGGCTGAAAAACCATAAAAAGAGCGAAAAGCTGAAAGCCAAAGCGGAAAAACAGGCGGCGAAGCAGGGCGCGCGTGGGGGCGAGAAGCCGACGCTTTATGTGCTTGATTTCAAAGGTAGCATGGATGCCAGTGAGGTCACGTCGCTGCGCGAAGAGATTTCAGCCGTGCTGGCGGTGCAGCAACCGGGCGATGAAGTGCTGCTGCGTCTGGAAAGCCCTGGCGGTGTGGTGCATGGCTATGGTCTGGCCGCGTCACAGCTGCAGCGTCTGCGCGACCACGGGCTGCGCATCACCGCGGCCGTGGACAAAGTGGCAGCCAGCGGCGGATATATGATGGCCTGTGTGGCCGATCGCATTGTGGCGGCCCCGTTCTCCATTATTGGTTCAATCGGTGTGGTGGCCCAGATCCCTAACTTCAACCGTCTGCTGAAGCGCAATGACATCGATATCGAACTGCACACGGCCGGTCAGTACAAGCGAACGCTGACGCTGTTTGGCGAGAACAGCGAAGAAGGGCGGGAGAAATTCCAGCAGGATCTCGACGAAACGCACCTGCTGTTCAAGCAGTTTGTGCATCAGATGCGCCCGTCGCTGGATATTGATAAGGTCGCGACCGGTGAACACTGGTATGGCCGCCAGGCGCTTGATCTGGGGCTGATTGATGAGATCGGCACCAGCGATGATTTAATCATCCGCCAGATGGATCAGTTCAACGTGCTGGGGGTGCACTTCGCCCGCCGTCGTAAAATGATGGATCGCTTTACTCAGAGCGCGGGCTCGGTGGCAGAGCGTCTGCTACTGAAACTCTGGCAGCGCGGCGAAAAGCCGCTGCTGTGATGCGAAACCCGGCCTGTGCCGGGTTTTTTTATTCCAGGTGATAGTGCGGCGACAGGACCACCGCCAGATGTTTGAAGACGTTAAACACCGCTGTGGTTTTAGCCGTCGGCAATCCCTGATCGTCGAGAAAAAACGGGCCGCGAAAAACCAGCACATCACCCTGCTGACTGACGTCATCCGCCTGCATGCCCGCTAAATAATCATCATGTTCTCTAATCAGGGCGTTGGCCTTTTCCAGCAACGCCTGGCGGGAAATAGCCTGGGTCGGTGTCTGCATTTATTTGCTCCTTTTTTGACAGCACTCGAATCCTTTCTATATTACTGACGAGTCTGCTGGCATGACAACCCGCCCTGACCGATGAAAACCTGGCGTAACGACGGGCTGAATGCTAATTAAGTTGCGTAACAGATTTTATCAGGTAGAGTGTGGGCGATTCCGATTTCAGGGATTTTGCACCAGGATGTGCGAAGAGTTCAGATGGAAAAATCATGCTTTATCATGCAGTTGCATTTAGCCGGATCATCTGTTCTGAGATTGACCCCTCCGCCTTGAAATGTTAGACAGGCGCAGCAATATTGAACCCGATGGGTTTTTGGGCATCCAATCCTCTCCCGTTAAGCAGGATGTTTTCATTAGGTAAAGGTAAATATGGGTAAAGCACTCGTTATTGTTGAGTCCCCGGCAAAGGCCAAAACAATCAATAAATATCTGGGCAATGACTACGTGGTGAAATCCAGCGTGGGTCATATCCGGGATCTGCCGACCAGTGGTTCAACCGCAAAGAAAAGTGCTGACGCCTCGACAGATAAAAAAGTCAAAAAAGTTAAAAAAGATGAGAAAGCCGCCCTCGTCAGCCGCATGGGTGTTGACCCCTATCATGGCTGGGAAGCGGATTATCAGATCCTGCCCGGCAAAGAGAAGGTGGTGGCAGAACTGAAGGCGCTGGCCGCCAATGCTGACCACATCTATCTCGCAACCGACCTTGACCGCGAAGGGGAAGCCATTGCCTGGCACCTGCGGGAAGTGATCGGAGGCGATGACTCACGCTTCAGCCGCGTAGTGTTTAACGAAATTACCAAAAATGCGATTCGTCAGGCGTTTGAAAAGCCGGGCGAACTCAACATCGACCGGGTCAATGCTCAGCAGGCGCGCCGCTTTATGGACCGCGTGGTGGGCTACATGGTGTCACCGCTGCTGTGGAAAAAGATCGCCCGTGGCCTCTCAGCCGGTCGTGTGCAGTCAGTGGCCGTTCGCCTGGTAGTGGAACGTGAACGTGAAATTAAAGCCTTTGTTCCCGAAGAGTACTGGGAAGTTAATGCCGCGCTGACCACGCCAAACGGCGATGAGCTGTCGATGGATGTGACACACCGCGGCGACAAGGTGTTCCGCCCGGTCAACCGTGACGAAACTTACGCCGCAGTGGCGCTGCTGGAAAAAGCGCGCTTTGAAATTGTGGATCGTGAAGATAAGCCCACCAGCAGTAAGCCGGGTGCGCCCTATATCACCTCGACGCTGCAGCAGGCGGCCAGCACCCGTCTGGGCTTTGGCGTTAAAAAGACCATGATGATGGCGCAGCGCCTCTACGAAGCGGGTCACATCACTTACATGCGTACCGATTCGACCAACCTGAGTCAGGATGCGGTCGCCATGGCGCGGGGCTACATCGAAAACAACTTCGGTAAAAAATATCTGCCAGACAGCCCTGTCACTTACGCCAGCAAAGAGAACTCTCAGGAAGCGCACGAAGCGATTCGTCCTTCCGATGTGGAAGTCGTGGCGGAAAAACTGAAGGATATGGAAGCGGATGCGCAGAAGCTCTATCAGCTGATCTGGCGTCAGTTTGTCGCCTGCCAGATGACCCCGGCCAAATATGATTCCAGCACCATCACGGCCGCCGCCGGTGAGTTTAAACTCAAAGCGAAAGGCCGCATTCTGCGCTTCGACGGCTGGACTAAAGTGATGCCTGCGCTGCGTAAGAACGATGAAGATCGCACGCTGCCTGCGGTCAGTGTGGGGGATAGCCTCGACCTGCAACAGCTGCTGCCGGGTCAGCACTTCACCAAGCCACCGGCACGCTTCAGCGAAGCCTCGCTGGTGCGTGAGCTGGAGAAGCGCGGTATCGGCCGACCGTCGACCTACGCCGCCATTACCTCGACCATTCAGGATCGTGGCTATGTCCGGGTAGAAAACCGCCGTTTCTATGCGGAAAAAATGGGTGAAATCGTCACCGATCGTCTGGAAGAGAACTTCCGCGAGCTGATGAACTACGATTTCACCGCGCGCATGGAGGACAGCCTGGACCAGGTCGCCAATAACCAGGCGAAATGGAAAGCGGTGCTGGACCACTTCTTCAGCGACTTTACCGAGCAGCTTGAAAAGGCTGAAAAAGATCCTGAAGAGGGCGGCATGCAGCCCAATCAGATGGTGCTGACCTCGATTGACTGTCCGACCTGTAGTCGTCCGATGGGGATCCGCACCGCCAGTACCGGTGTCTTCCTGGGCTGTTCCGGCTATGCGCTGCCCCCGAAAGAGCGCTGCAAGCAGACCATCAACCTGATTCCGGAAAACGAAGTTCTGAACATTCTGGAAGGGGACGATGCCGAAACCAACGCCCTGCGTGCCCGTCGTCGCTGCCAGAAGTGCGGCACAGCGATGGACAGCTACCTGATCGACAATGAACGCAAACTGCACGTCTGTGGTAATAACCCGGAGTGTGATGGGTACGAAATCGAGAAAGGCGAGTTCCGCATTAAGGGTTATGACGGCCCGGTCGTAGAGTGCGAGAAGTGCGGTTCGGAGATGCATCTGAAGATGGGACGCTTTGGCAAGTACATGGCGTGTACCAACGAAGAGTGTAAAAACACCCGCAAAATTCTGCGCAGTGGGGAAGTGGCGCCACCGAAAGAAGATCCGGTGCCGCTGCCTGAGCTGGCGTGTGAGAAGTCAGATGCCTACTTCGTGTTGCGCGACGGGGCAGCGGGCGTCTTCCTGGCAGCCAATACGTTCCCGAAATCGCGCGAAACGCGTGCGCCACTGGTGGAAGAGCTGCTGCGCTTCAAAGATCGTCTGCCTGAGAAGCTGAAATATCTGGCAGATGCGCCAGTCGCCGATCCGGAAGGGAATAAAACGCTGGTGCGGTTCAGCCGTAAGACTAAGCAGCAGTATGTCTCCTCAGAAAAAGAGGGTAAAGCCACCGGCTGGTCAGCCTTCTTTGTTGATGGCCAATGGCAGGAAGCGAAAAAGTAATCTTATCAGGCCAGCATTCGCTGGCCTTTTTCTGAGCCTTATATCAATCCGTTCTATTCTCACACTTAAACTGATATAGTTGTTATAGCATTTCCGACCTTTCCTGATGCATAGCCTTTCTTCACCCTTGCGACTGTCGGTCAAGCGGGGATGCGACTCTGTAACTTACCAGGACAAAACAGATATGAAATTACAGCAGTTGCGCTATATCGTCGAAGTCGTGAACCATAACCTCAACGTCTCTTCGACGGCGGAAGGTCTCTATACCTCGCAGCCCGGCATCAGTAAGCAGGTCCGGATGCTGGAAGATGAACTGGGTGTGCAGATTTTTGCCCGGAGCGGGAAACATCTCACGCAGGTCACGCCAGCCGGGGAAGAGATCATTCGTATTGCGCGTGAAGTGCTCTCCAAAGTGGATGCCATTAAATCGGTTGCCGGTGAGCACACCTGGCCCGATAAAGGCTCGCTCTATGTGGCGACTACCCATACCCAGGCGCGCTACGCGCTGCCCGGCGTGATCAAAGGCTTTATCGAACGCTATCCACGCGTCTCTTTGCATATGCATCAGGGATCGCCGACCCAGATTGCGGAAGCCGTTTCCAAGGGCAATGCCGATTTTGCCATTGCCACCGAAGCGCTGCATCTCTATGACGATCTCATCATGCTGCCGTGCTACCATTGGAATCGGGCGATTGTGGTTACCGCCGATCACCCGCTGGCCGGAAAAGGGCAGGTGACCATTGAAGAGCTGGCGGAGTATCCGCTGGTGACTTACACCTTTGGCTTTACCGGGCGGTCAGAACTGGATACCGCATTCAATCGCGCCGGGTTAACACCTCGCATCGTCTTTACCGCAACCGACGCAGACGTCATCAAAACCTATGTCCGTCTGGGGCTGGGTGTCGGCGTGATCGCCAGTATGGCGGTCGACCCGGTGTCCGATCCCGATCTGATTCGCATTGAAGCCGCGGATATCTTTACCAACAGCACCACCAAAATAGGCTTCCGTCGCAGCACCTTCCTGCGCAGCTATATGTATGATTTCATCCAGCGTTTTGCCCCGCACCTGACGCGTGACGTGGTGGATACCGCCGTTGCGCTTCGCTCTAATGAAGACATTGAAGCGATGTTTAAAGATATCAAGCTGCCGTTTAAATAGGGTTTACCCCCTGCGCGACAACATAAGGCTGCCTGGTGCAGCCTTTTTTGTTGCCAGCCTTTAGCGCCAGATGAGACTGAAAGTTTTTATGATTTTTTTGTAAATGAAACATTGATCACATGTTTTCCGGTTCGGCTTTCTTAAATGCGAATCACAACACATTTTTAACTATGTCACTTTGCGACATGCCAGGATTATTCCCATACTCCAGTTAACCGCCTATGTTGGAAGCCAGTAAACATCAGGCTCTGGGGTTTGATCTTTAGTTTTAAATGGATCTGAAATGGAATTAACTCAAATTGATTAGTGCTTCATTTAATTAAAGAGTGGTTCCGCTGTTAATGATTTCTGGCGTTATTTAAGACTATTGATTAATACCGTTAATCGTTTTACTCAATAAAAATAACTGGATTTTTGGCCTTAACGCGTTTAGGATTCCTCCTAAATCTTAATCGTTGTTATCAATCATTTTGTTGAGAGTGATTATCAGAAACTATGAATACACGACTGACTGTAGAACCGGGTTTCCCGGTAAAAAGCACCAAGGTTGAGCGTACTGGTAACACCCGTCGCAAAGCCTGGTTAACCGTATTCGCTGCCTCTGCGCTGTTCTGGGTGGTTGTCGCGTTAATGATTTGGCGTATCTGGGGCTAAAGCCATGTGGGCAAACACACTCAGCCATAAACGTTCTCTGACGGCGCGTCAGACCAAGCCGGTCAGCTGCAAAGCGAAAGAGCCGCTTGCAAAGGACGAAAAAGTGTCTATCCCCGAGTCATGGGATTTGAGTGATAACCAGCGACTTTTTATTGAGTCGTTTCTGCAGCCTGAAACTAAATAACGTTGTCTGACTCTTTTTAGTCACCGCTCTTTTATTACCGGACATTCCGGCGGGCTTTTATAAATGCCCCTTTCCACATCCAGTACGACCCAAGGGTGTCGCCAGAGTAAGGTGACCGCAAAAACTTTTACGCCCGATTCCGGCGAAGGAGTGAACCAAATGAATATGATTAAAATGTCCTGGCTTAGCGCGTATGCGTTCTCCTTTGCGTTCTGGTCTGCGGCGGTGTGGATAACGCTTTAATCTGAATTACCTCCCCTTTTTATGATGCCTCGTGATTTTCACGGGGCATTTTCGTTTATGGGCGATTGTAGCAATTTGTGTTGTAATCAAAACGTTAACGAATTTGTGGACTATCTTTAACATAAACCTTTGTCTCTCTAAGGTTTAAAGACCATGAATGAAAGGAGGAGCTATGTCGTCTACCCTACGCGAGCAGAGTCAGGAAATACTGCAGGTCGACAGCAAAAAATATCATATCTTCAGTCTTCCCCGCGCTGCTCAGCACCTCGGCAATATCGATAACCTGCCGAAATCGCTCAAAGTTCTGCTGGAAAACCTGCTGCGCTGGCAGGATGGCGACTCCGTCACCGCGGAGGATATCCAGGCGCTGGTTGACTGGCAAAAAGAGGCGCATGCCGATCGCGAAATTGCCTACCGGCCAGCCCGTGTTCTGATGCAGGATTTTACCGGCGTGCCGGCCGTCGTTGACCTGGCCGCCATGCGCGAAGCGGTGAACCGGTTGGGCGGCGACGTCGCGAAGGTGAACCCCTTGTCGCCGGTCGATCTGGTGATCGACCACTCCGTGACGGTTGACCATTTTGGCGATGATGATGCGTTTGAAGAGAACGTCCGGCTGGAGATGGAGCGCAACCATGAACGCTACGTCTTTCTCCGCTGGGGGCAAAAAGCGTTCGATAAATTCCGCGTCGTGCCGCCGGGCACCGGTATCTGTCACCAGGTGAACCTGGAGTATCTCGGCAAGGCAATCTGGCATGAAACCCTGAATGGTGAAGAGTATGCCTGGCCCGATACGCTGGTCGGTACGGACTCCCACACCACCATGATCAACGCGCTGGGCGTGCTGGGATGGGGAGTAGGGGGGATAGAAGCTGAAGCGGCCATGCTCGGTCAGCCGGTTTCTATGCTAATCCCGGATGTGGTTGGTTTTAAGCTGACCGGCAAACTGCGCGCCGGCATCACGGCAACCGACCTGGTCCTGACCGTAACCCAGATGCTGCGTAAGCACGGTGTGGTCGGCAAATTTGTTGAATTCTATGGCGATGGCCTGGCCGATCTGCCCCTGGCTGACCGCGCCACCATTGCCAATATGGCACCCGAATATGGCGCAACCTGTGGATTCTTCCCGGTGGATGATGTCACCCTGAGCTATATGACGCTGACGGGGCGTGATGCGGAGCAGGTCGCGCTGGTGGAGGCCTATGCCAAAGCGCAGGGCCTGTGGCGTCATGCCGGGGATGAGCCGCGCTTTACCAGTTCTCTGGCACTGGATATGAACGACGTGGAGTCCAGCCTCGCCGGCCCCAAACGTCCGCAGGATCGGGTGTCGCTGGGGGATGTGCCTGCCGCGTTTGATGCCAGCAACGAGCTGGAAGTCAACCAGGCGCAGAAACCCCATAAAAATGTCACCTATACCGACAGTGATAGCGGGCTGACACACACCCTCTCAGACGGTGCCGTGGTAATCAGTGCAATCACCTCCTGTACCAACACCTCTAACCCCAGCGTGCTGATGGCGGCCGGTTTACTGGCGAAGAAAGCGGTTGAGCGCGGCCTGAAACGTCAGCCATGGGTCAAAGCCTCTCTGGCTCCCGGTTCTAAAGTGGTGTCAGACTATCTGGCCGTGGCACAGCTGACCCCGTGGCTGGATAAGCTGGGCTTCAACCTGGTCGGCTATGGCTGCACCACCTGTATTGGTAACTCCGGGCCGCTGAAAGATGAAATCGAGTCCGCTATCAAAGCGGGCGATCTTACCGTCGGGGCTGTCCTCTCCGGTAACCGCAACTTTGAAGGCCGCATTCATCCGCTGATCAAAACCAACTGGCTGGCGTCACCGCCGCTGGTGGTGGCGTATGCACTGGCGGGTAATATGAAGATCAACCTGCAGACGGAACCGCTGGGCAAGGATCAGCAGGGCCAGCCGGTCTACCTGAAAGATATCTGGCCGACCCCGGAAGAGATTGCCACGGCGGTGCAGCAGGTCACCAGCGATATGTTCCATAAAGAGTACGCTGAAGTCTTCGACGGCACGCCGGAGTGGCAACAGATCAAAGTCAGCGAGGCGGCGACTTACGACTGGGACGAAGGGTCAACCTATATCCGGCTGTCGCCTTTCTTTGATGATATGGAGAAAGAGCCGAAGCCGGTGCAGGATATCCGCGGCGCGCGGATCCTTGCCGTGCTGGGTGATTCCGTCACCACTGACCATATCTCGCCAGCGGGCAGCATCAAAGCGGAGAGTCCGGCCGGACGCTATCTGCTCTCTCACGGCGTGGAGCGCACCGACTTTAACTCCTATGGTTCGCGGCGCGGTAATCATGAGGTAATGATGCGCGGTACCTTTGCCAATATCCGTATCCGCAACGAGATGGTGCCGGGTGTGGAGGGCGGTTATACCCGACACTATCCGAGTGGCGAACAGCTGGCCATCTATGATGCGGCGATGAAGTATCAGGCGGACGGTGTCCCGCTGGCCGTGATCGCCGGCAAAGAGTATGGCTCCGGTTCAAGCCGCGACTGGGCGGCAAAAGGGCCGCGTCTGCAGGGGGTCAGGGTCGTCATTGCTGAATCGTTTGAACGAATTCACCGTTCAAACCTGATTGGTATGGGTATCCTGCCACTGGAGTTCCCGCAGGGCGTGACCCGTAAAAGCCTGGGACTGACGGGCGAAGAGCGCATCGACGTGGAAAATCTGCAGGCCCTGACGCCAGGCTGCAGCGTTAAAGTGACACTGACCCGCGCCGATGGCAGCAAGGAAGAGCTGGATACCCGCTGTCGCATCGACACCGGTAATGAGCTGACCTATTACCGCAACGACGGTATCCTGCACTATGTGATTCGCAACATGCTGAACTGAGTGACAAAAAAGCCGGGGAAACCCGGCTTTAATTTGCTGAAGAGCAATTTCCAGTCTGCTGTAAGACCGGAGCTGCACAGGGAAGACGGTCAGATCGGAAAGTCGCTTAAGCCATCCATGGCCGCTCGGCCCGCGCCGTCCCTGGCGCGGGACGCTTTCCTCTTCTGACCGTCTTCCCTGCGCTTTACGTTAGCCATGGCGGTCAGGCTCGCCCGGATGTGGCTTCGTCAGCGCACTCAGTCCTTACGACTTCGGCAGCAGATGTCCCATCTTCTCGGCTTTAGTGTCGAGATAGTGCGCATTCTTCGGGTTACGGCCGACAACCAGCGGCACACGCTCCACGATATTGATCCCGGCTTCGCTGAGGATCTCCACTTTGCGTGGGTTGTTGGTCAGCAGGCGCACTTCATTCACGCCCAGCAGTTTGAACATGTCGGCACACAGGGTAAAGTCGCGCTCATCAGCGGCAAAGCCAAGCTGATGGTTCGCCTCGACAGTATCGTAACCTTTATCCTGCAGCGCATAGGCGCGGATCTTATTCAGCAGACCGATATTACGGCCTTCCTGACGATGATAGAGCAGGACGCCGCGACCCTCTTCTGCGATGGCGTTAAGGGCGGCTTCCAGCTGAAAACCGCAGTCGCAACGCAGGCTGAAGAGTGCGTCGCCAGTCAGGCATTCGGAGTGAACGCGCGCCAGTACCGGCTCATTATCGTTAATATCGCCAAAGACCAGGGCAACATGGTCATGTCCGGTTGCCAGTTCTTCAAAACCAACCATCAGGAAATCTCCCCATGGCGTGGGCAGTTTGGCTTCTGCCACCCGTTTAAGCTGCATGTGACTCTCCAGAACCTTCAGAGGATGCACTATCATCATGATAGTGCACAGGCCAGTGTGGCCTGACAAACGTGCAATATTGTGCCACAACCCTGAGTCGGGCTGGTAATCTCTCATACCAATTGCATTGATAAAGCACAATTATCCAATCTGCAACAGGTATGTTATTCTTTTTTAAGCTAAAGTTATGCATGCTTTGTGACCTGACACCGGGATAAGGGAAGAGATGTTTAAGATTTCGCGCCGTACCACCCTGGGAATGCTGCTGCTGCTGATCATGCCCGTTACCGTCTGGCTTAGCGGCTGGCGCTGGCAACCCGGCGAAAGCAACGCCCTGCTGAAAACGCTGTTCTTCATGACCGAAACGGTCACCAGCCCGTGGGGCATTGTCACCAGCGTGCTGCTGAGCGCCTGGATGCTCTGGTGCCTGCGCTTTCGCCTGAAGCCGGCGATCCTGCTGCTGCTGATCATGAATGCCACTATCCTGGCGGGGCAATACACCAAATCTTTCATCAAAGAGCAGATCCAGGAGCCGCGTCCCTATGTCATCTGGCTGGAACAGCATCACGGACTGGATGAAAAAACCTTTTATGAACTGAAGCGCAAACAGCGTGGTGAGATGGTAACGTCGCTGATCGCCGATGAGACGCAGATACCCGGCTGGCTGAAACGGCACTGGGCTTTTGAAACCGGTTTTGCCTTTCCGTCAGGCCATACGATGTTTGCGGCCAGCTGGGCGCTACTGGCTTTAGGGCTGCTGTGGCCGCGCCGTCACTATAAAACCGTGGTGGTGATCTTCATCTGGGCCACGGGCGTCATGGCGAGCCGGATGCTGCTGGGCATGCACTGGCCTCGCGATCTGGCGATGGCCACCGTGATCTCCTGGATACTGGTGACCCTGGCGACCTGGCTGGCCCAGCGCGTCTGCGGCCCGCTCACGCTGCCACCTGAAGAGCAAAAAGAGGTGGCACAGCGGGAGCCCTGATTGTAATTCCCCGCGAAGACCCCATATTATTGATCGGTCTTGCGCAAAAGCGACTCGGCCAATGCTGCTGGGAGCAGCATTTTTGCTGTAGTTTTGGCATAATTCTACCTGACAACCTCACAACAGGACGCACTGTGAAATATTTGCTGATTTTTTTAGTGGTACTGGTCATTTTCATTGTTTCCGTCACCTTAGGCGCGCATAACGACCAGGTCATTACTTTTAACTATCTGCTGGCGCAGGGTGAGTTCAGCATCTCGACCTTACTGGCATCACTGTTTGGCGCAGGGTTTGTCCTCGGCTGGGTCATCTGCGGCCTGTTCTGGTTACGTACCCGCGTCGCACTGGCGAATGCCAACCGTAAAATCAGGCGTATGCAGACACAGATTGAACAGAGCACCGCGCTGGCGACCACGCCATCCTCTCCGGCCGGCCGGGAATAATCCCCGATGCATGAATTGCTGTTTCTGTTACTGCCGGTTGCGGCTGCGTATGGCTGGTATATGGGCCGCCGCAGCGCGCATCAGGATAAGCAACAGGAAGCCAACAGACTCTCGCGTGAATATGTTGCTGGCGTAAACTTCCTGCTTTCTAACCAGCAGGACAAAGCGGTCGACCTCTTTCTGGATATGCTGAAAGAGGACAGCGGCACCGTAGAAGCACACCTCACACTGGGCAATCTGTTCCGGTCGCGTGGCGAAGTAGACCGCGCCATCCGAATCCATCAGGCTTTAATGGAAAGTGCCTCTCTGAGCTACGAGCAGCGTCTGCTTGCCGTGCAGCAACTGGGCCGGGACTACATGGCGGCGGGCCTGTATGACCGCGCCGAAGATATGTTTAAACAGCTCACCGATGAAACCGACTTTCGGGTGGGGGCGTTGCAGCAGCTGTTGTTAATCCATCAGGCAACCAGCGACTGGCAGCAGGCGATTGAAGTGGCAGAGCGGCTGGTTAAGCTCGGCAAAGAGAAACAGAAAGGCGAAATCGCTCATTTCTACTGTGAACTGGCGTTGCAGGCGATGAGCAGCGACGACCTGGATCGTGCCATAAGCCTGCTGAAGAAAGGGGAGGCGGCCGATCGCAACAGCGCCCGCATCTCCATCATGATGGGCCGTATCCTGATGGAAAAAGAGGATTTCGCCCGTGCGGTGGGGCATCTGCAGCGGGTGCTAGATCAGGATAAGGAGCTGGTCAGTGAAACACTGGCGATGCTGGAAACCTGCTACCAGCGACTCAACCAGCCCGAGGCCTGGGCGGCGTTTCTGCAGCGCTGCGTCGATGAGAACACCGGTGCGGCAGCGGAGCTCTATCTCTCCGATATTGTTGAGCAGCAGCAGGGTTCAGAGGCGGCCCAGAACTACATCAGTCGTCAGTTGCAGCGTCATCCTACCATGCGGGTGTTCCATCGTCTGATGGATCTCAACCTGCTTGAAGCCGAAGATGGCCGGGCCAAAGAGAGCCTGATGGTGTTGCGTGACATGGTGGGTGAACAGATTCGCACCAAGCCGCGCTATCGCTGCCAGAAGTGTGGTTTTACCGCTCACGCGCTTTACTGGCACTGCCCATCCTGCCGCACCTGGTCTTCCGTTAAGCCTATCCGGGGACTCGACGGCCAGTAATCCGGCCGACGCACTCCGGTGCAAATTATCGCATTATAGTTACAACATACTAAAGGGGTAAACTGACGCCGGGAGCAGGCAGCCGTGCATTTATTGCCAGGCAGAGGGGCACGGCGATTGTGATGCTCCGGAGCCGCAGGTAGAATGCTTGCCGTTTGTCTATTGCGCCTGCGGGTGCCTACTGCAGAGGAAATGCCATGCCTTCACCCCACCACGTGACCGCCTCGCCGATTCTGGTAGCGCTGGATTATCATGACCTCGACAGCGCATTGCGTTTTGTCGACCAGATCGACCCCCGCAGTTGCCGCCTGAAGGTGGGCAAAGAGATGTTTACGCTGTTTGGCCCGTCGCTGGTCAGAACCCTGCAGCAGCGCGGCTTTGAGATCTTCCTCGACCTGAAATTTCACGATATTCCTAACACTACCGCGCATGCTGTGGCGGCCGCGGCCGATCTCGGTGTCTGGATGGTCAACGTCCACGCCAGCGGCGGGGCGCGGATGATGAATGCAGCGCGTGAAGCGCTGGTTCCTTATGGTAACGATGCCCCCTTGCTGATTGCGGTCACCGTACTGACCAGCATGGATGCCGACGATCTGAAAGGTCTGGGCATCACGCTCTCGCCGGCTGAGCAGGCGGAGCGACTGGCAAAACTGACTCACGCCTGCGGGCTGGATGGCGTCGTCTGCTCTGCGCAGGAAGCCGTTCGCTTTAAAGGGGTGATGGGCAACGATTTCGCGCTGGTCACGCCGGGGATTCGTCCGGCAGGCAGTGAGGCAGGCGATCAGCGCCGCATCATGACGCCTCAGCAGGCGAAGCAGGCAGGCGTGGACTATATGGTTATTGGTCGTCCGATTACCCAGGCGGCCGATCCGGCTGCCGCACTGCAGGCAATTCTGCACTCTCTGGAGATACGCTAATGGCCAATGATAATCCACTGGTTTACTCAACCGACAGCGGCCGAATTACCCAGCCGCAGCCGAAAGCGGAACGCCCCAAAGGGGATGGCATTGTGCGCATCCAGCGTCAGACCAGCGGCCGTAAAGGCAAAGGGGTCTGCCTGATTAGCGGGATTGACCTGGATGATGCGGCACTGGCACTGCTGGCGGCGGAGCTGAAAAAGAAGTGCGGCTGTGGTGGATCCGTTAAAGAGGGCGTGATCGAGATTCAGGGCGATAAACGCGATCTGCTGAAAAGTCTGCTGGAAGCCAAAGGCATGAAGGTGAAACTGGCGGGCGGCTGATAAAAAATCGGGCTACAGATGTAGCCCGATTGTAACGCAGATGCTTAGCGTAGCCGATTATAGTTTTAATAAGGTCCTTAGTGGACCTGATGACCGATAATACCACCCACAGCGGCGCCGCCGACTGTTCCGAGTGCGCTACCATTGGTCAGAACTGAACCCCCAATTGCGCCCGCACCCGCGCCAATCGCGGTGTTACGGTCACGTTTGGACCAGTTAGAGCAGCCGCTCAGTGCGACGGCTAAGGTGGTCGCCAGTACAACGGCAGTGATTCGTTTCATTGTTGTTGTCATACACTTCTCCTTTGATGTGCTCACAGAGGCAACACTCTTAGTATAGCTCCGATATTGACTCAGCCCGCTTGTGCCGCATCATTGCCGCGTCCGTGACGGCATCGAAATGTGATCACCATGGACAAACCGTTTGTAGCGGATGAGTAGCCATGCTGTCCCAACAGGTCCATGCATTGCCGGAGAGAATTTTAATCGTTCTGCGGAAATTCCGAAGATAGAAAATTCTTAAATCACGGCACATTTTTGCATTCATAGCCATTCCTTCTGCGTTTATAGCTAATCGCTCCATAACCCTTTGGCGGCCAACTCCGCAAAATTCAGGGACGATTGTCAGCAGGAGAAGAGGCATGCTGGAACACCTTAAACAACAGGTTCTGGAAGCGAATCTGGATCTACCCAAATACAACCTGGTGACCTTCACCTGGGGCAATGTCAGCGCGATTGACCGCGAACAGGGCCTGCTGGTGATTAAACCCTCCGGCGTGCGCTACGAGGTCATGAAGCGCGACGACATGGTCGTGGTCGATCTCACGACGGGCGAAGTGGTGGAGGGCGACAAGCGTCCCTCATCGGACACCGCGACGCACCGGGCGCTCTATCTCGCCTGGCCGGAGGTGGGGGGCATCGTCCATACCCATTCACGGCATGCGACGATCTGGGCGCAGGCAGGACGACCGATTCCCGCCTGGGGAACCACCCATGCCGATGATTTCTACGGAGAGATCCCCTGTACCCGCTTGATGCGCAGCGAAGAGATTCAGCACGATTATGAGTGGAACACCGGAGAGGTGATTATCGAAACCTTTGCGCAGCGTGGCCTGTCTCCCTCCGCGATTCCGGCGGTGCTGGTCAACTCGCATGGCCCGTTTGCCTGGGGGAAGGATGCCCACGCGGCTGTCCACAGCGCCGTCGTGCTGGAGGAGGTGGCCTACATGGGCTTATTCAGCCAGCAGCTGACAGCAAACCTGCCGCCCATCCAGCAACCGCTGCTTGACCTTCACTACCTGCGAAAGCACGGCGAAAATGCCTGGTACGGGCAGAAATAATCATCAGGACGCTTCGGCGTCCTTTTTTTTACCCGCTTTACGCAGGGTGGCACGTTCTCTGTTCTGTTTTTTTCTGACTTTTCAACAGCCGAAACCTGCGGCCACCCCCTTTTAAGACGATTGCCGGATGACTGTACGCCGGTCCGCTTTATCTATTCAGTGCGCGTTAAGCATCGGCCTGGTGCTGCCTGACCGCATGGTGACAATGTGTAACGTGCCTAATCTATTTCTGACGAGCCTGTCAGGGATCACTCTGGATTTTGTGTTGTAAATCAATCTCTCATTTGGTCTGGCCTCACTCTGCATTACGCTGATGTCGCGTATTAAACGCATCAAATATAAACAGAGGATGAGACAATGACAGTAATTAACCAACCCACTTGCAGATTATTTACCGAAGCCGGCAACACCACGCAGTTAGTCGCCTATTACGAAGAAGGGCGTCGGACGATGTGGATGATGCTGCGTGCGCAGCCGCGCCCGAGTTTCAACCATGAATTGATTGAGGAGATCATGAATCTGAGCTACGCCGCACAGCGTTCTGGTCTGCCCATCGATTTCTGGGTCACCGGGTCACTGGTGCCGCAGATGTTCAACGCCGGTGGCGATCTGCGCTTCTTCGTCGAGTGCATTCGCAATAACCGCCGTGAGGCGCTGCGGGCCTATGCCCGTGCCTGCGTGGACTGCATCCACTCGGCGGCGCGCGGATTTGATACGGGAGCGGTAACGCTGGCGATGATCGAGGGGAGTGCCTTGGGCGGAGGATTTGAAGCGGCGCTGGCGCATCATTTCATTCTGGCGCAAAACAATGCGCGGATGGGGTTCCCGGAAATCGCCTTTAACCTGTTCCCTGGCATGGGCGGTTACTCGCTGGTGGCCCGTCGCTCCGGCATGAAACTGGCCGAGGAGTTAATCTGTGAAGGGGAGTCCCACAGCGCAGAGTGGTATGAAACGCGCGGTCTGGTGGACAAAGTCTTCCAGCCGGGCGACAGCTACCGTGCCACCCGCACCTTTATCGATACCTTACGGCCGAAGCTGAATGGCGTGCGGGCGATGCTGAAAGCGCGTCAGCGCGTGCTGCAGTTGTCACGCGCCGAGTTGATGGATATCACCGAGGATTGGGTCGATTACGCCTTTACGCTCGAACCTAAAGACATTGCTTACATGGAACGCCTGGTTCAGTTACAAAACCGCCACAGCGCATCACTGCGTAAAGCGGGATAACCGGACTCAGCGTTAAACGCGGGCAGGATGCTTAGCCAGCCAATGCCCAAATTGCTCCGCGGGCATTGGTTTTGCGTAGTAGTAACCCTGACGCCCATCCACACCACTTTTGAGAACAAACGACTCTTCATCCGGGGTTTCAATGCCTTCCGCGATGACCTGCAAATCAAGCGCTTTGGCAACGGCGACGATGGCGCGCACCAGCGACTGGGAAACCGGCTGCGTACTAATATTGCGGATAAAGCTCTGATCAAGCTTGATGGCATTAATCGGCACACGGGCCAGCTGCGACAGCGAGGAGTAACCGGTGCCGAAGTCATCAAGATGAATCTTCGCGCCCAGATCCTGAAACTGCTTCATCAGCTTCAGCGCCTCGGTCTCATTCTCAATCAGGCAGCTTTCAGTCAGCTCAATGTCGATGGGGCAGTCGGTAAGCCCCGCCTCATGCAGCGCCTGTTTCAGGTCGGTGTAGATGCTTTGATCGATCAGCTGGCGGGCTGAGACGTTCACGGCGACGCGCAGAAAAATGCCCTCCTGGCGCCAGGCAATGATCTGCTTCAGCACGTTGAGCATCACCCAGCGGCCCAGCGGCACAATCAGTCCCGACTCTTCGGCATAGGGAATGAAATCCGCCGGCGAGACCAGGCCCCGTTCCGGTGAGTTCCAGCGAACCAGGGCTTCCGCACTGCGGACTTCGCCATCGCTGTCGATTTTGGGCTGGTAGTAGACCAGCAAGTGGTCGAGTTCCAGCGCCTTGCGCAGATTGGTGTCCAGCCAGAGGTATTCAAAAACCCGCTGGTTCATCTCGGCGGCAAAAACGCAGAATTTGCCGCGACCGTTCTCTTTGGCGTGATACATCGCGGTATCCGCATTACGAATCAGGCTTTCACGATCTTCGCCATGCAGCGGCGCGAACGCGATGCCGATTGAGCAGCCGCTGTAGACTTCGATCAGGCCGATACGGAACGGCTGACGCAGCCGCTCCAGAATGCGTGAGGCCATCGCTTCCAGCGCGGCCTGGCTGGTGTGCTCCGCCAGCACCACAAACTCATCACCGCCCAGCCGGCCCAGCGTTTGATCTTTGCCCAGACAGCTCAGGATCGCCAGCGACACCGCCTGCAGAAGCTGGTCGCCAAACATATGGCCGTAGGCGTCATTCACTTTCTTGAAGTTATCGAGATCCAGGTAAACCACACCGGTCTCATCTCCTTCGGAACGCTCCAGCTCCAGGCTAATCTGTTGATGGATGGCGTTGCGATTAGGCAAACCGGTCACCGTATCGGTGTTAGCCAGTACCCGGAGCCGTTCCTGAGCCCGACGCTCCTCGGTGATGTCGGTCCCGGAACAGATGAGGAAAATTTCATTTTTGCCACTGCCGCTGTGAACAAACTTATTACGAAACAGAAAGAGTCGCTGGCCTTTGCGGGTTTTGACCCAGCGTTCGACCTCATAGGAGTTGCCGTCGCGAAAGAAGCCCGCGATGTTACGGCGCGACTGGGACGCTTCCTGTTTGGTCATAAAGAGCTGGAAGACGTTGCGGCCAATCACCTCATGCTCATTCAGGCCGGTATATTCTTCACTGAGACGGTTAAAACGCTGAATATTGCCGCGCTGGTCGAGGATGACAATCACCGAGTTGGCTTCAGAAACCACCTGTTCGGCGGAAGAGAGTCCCAGCGTTAAATCGCGTGCAACCGCCGAGGTGTCGCCCCAGGCGGAGGCGGTGCCTGCCCAGGATGCCTGGTTCACTTTACGCCCGACAAAATGCATAGGCACATCAATGCCTTGTAGGGTCATGGTCAGGTTAATGCTTGACGTGATGACGGGCATCGCGCGAATCATCGCGGCCTGGCCGGGGGTCAGCGGCAGGGCGATATTGGTCTGTGACGACTCATCTTCAGCAAAATGTAGCGCATCGCTGTCCGCGGTCAGACGCCAATGAGGGCTGGTTGTACCAAACAGGGTGTACAACAAGGTTTGCCCTTGTTCATCGGTCATGGAAACTTCCTCCGGGAAGTGCTCTGCAGGCGTTATCTCATTATTTTAGCAACAGTATTCATCATCTGACGCCAGCACAAGATGCAAACCAAATATATTTTTCCATCCAGATAAGAATGGCACAAAAAAGCCCCGGCGGTGCGGGGCATTAAGCCATGATCAGCAGGGACATTTCCCCAGTTTTCCCGCCTGACTCGGGAAGCGCGCATCCAGACAGTAACGGTGGAAATCGCGCTCGTTCATCGTCGGCTGGCCAGGATGATGCTGCCGCATATGCTGCAGATATTTTTGATAATCCTGTACCCCGACCATTAAGCGAAAGCACTGCTGCAGGCCGCGCCAGAAGCCGCGCCAGCTGAACGCAACAGGAGCAGAGGCGGTAAGGGGATGACAGCCGATAATCTGCCATTTCCCCTGCGGCCGCTGGAACTGATGAATCGCATCAGACATGGCGCACCTCCTTGTTACGCAGCGCCACCGATGACTCATGGGTGGTTGGCGTGTCACTGCGCAGCGCCTTGCGGATAACAAAGAACGCGGCGATCAGCATCGTCACGGCCACCAGCATAAAAAAGGCACACAGCGCCGCGTTGATCTGATTGCTGAACACAATGGTCTGCATGTCCGCCACGCTTTTTGCCGGGGCAATGATCACGCCGTCCTCCACGCCTTTGCGGAACTTGCTGGCCTGCGCCAGGAAGCCGATAGCGGGTTTCTCATGAAAGATTTTCTGCCAGCCTGCAGTCATGGAGGTGATAAACAGCCAGACGGTGGGCAGGATGGTGACCCAGGCGTAGCGCTGCTTTTTCATTTTGAACAGCACGACGGTGCCGAGGATCAACGCCATCGACGCCAGCATCTGATTACCGATACCGAACAGTGGCCAGAGCGTATTAATGCCGCCCAGTGGATCCACCACGCCCTGATAAACAAAGAAGCCCCAGCCCGCAACGGCGACGGTGGTACCCGCCATATTGCCCAGCCAGGAACGGTTGTTCGCCATGGAAGGCACCACGGTGCCCACAAGATCCTGCACCATAAAACGGCAGGCGCGGGTGCCGGCATCGACCGCAGTCAGGATAAACAGCGCTTCAAACAGGATGGCGAAGTGGTACCAGAACGCCATCATCGCCCGGCTGTTAAAGATCTCGGTGATGATATGGGCCATCCCCACGGCGAAGGTCGGCGCACCGCCGGCACGTGACAGAATCGAGCCTTCGCCCACGTCACGGGCGATGCCGCTCAGCATTTCAGGCGTCACCACAAAGCCCCAGCCGTTAATCACCTGTGAGGCGCTCTCTACGGTGGTACCAATCAGCGCCGCTGGCGAGTTCATGGCAAAGTAGACGCCGGGGTCCAGCACCGAGGCGCAGATCAGCGCCATAATGGCCACAAAAGATTCCATCAGCATCGCGCCGTAGCCAATAAAGCGGATATGGCTTTCGCGCTCCACCAGTTTAGGCGTAGTGCCGCTGGACACCAGCGCATGGAAGCCTGAGATCGCGCCACAGGCGATGGTAATAAACAGGAAGGGGAACATCGCCCCGGAGAAGACCGGACCGGTGCCGTCGATAAAGCGGGTTACCGCCGGCATTTTCATCTCCGGCATGGCAAAGACAATGCCCACCGCCAGGCCGACAATCACGCCGATTTTGAGAAAGGTCGAGAGATAGTCACGCGGTGCCAGCAGCAGCCAGACCGGCAGCACTGAGGCAATAAAGCCGTAGATGACCAGCACCCAGGTCAGCGTGGTGCCTTTCAGGGTGAAGAAGGGGCCCCAGTAGGGGTGTTGCGCCACATCGCCGCCATAGATAATCGCCGCCATCATCAGCACAAAGCCAATCAGCGATACCTCCGCGATTTTACCCGGACGGATAAAGCGCATGTAGAGACCCATAAACAGCGCGATAGGAATGGTCGCGGCTATCGTAAACAGCCCCCACGGACTGTTAGCCAGCGCCTTCACCACCACCAGCGCCAGCGCCGACAGGATAATGATCATCACGCCCAGCGCGCCGAGCATGGTCACCACACCGGCAAACGCGCCGAGTTCCTGACGGGCCATCTCACCCAGCGAACGACCATCCCGGCGGGTTGAGATAAACAGGATCAGGAAATCCTGAACCGCGCCCGCCAGCATTACCCCCACAAGGATCCAGATAGTACCGGGCAGAAAGCCCATCTGCGCCGCCAGAATCGGCCCGACCAGGGGGCCGGCACCGGCAATCGCCGCAAAGTGATGGCCGAACAGCACCCATTTATTGGTCGGGACATAATCCAGCCCGTCGCTCAGCCGCTCGGCCGGGGTCATCCGGCGGTCGTCCAGCTCGAAGATATTACGGGCAATAAACAGGCTGTAGAAACGATACGCGATGCTGTAACAGGCGACAGCGGCTATCACCAGCCAGACTGCGTTGACGTGTTCGCCGCGGCTGAGGGCCAGCATGGCAAAAGCGCCTGCGCCGATTAACGCCACCACTAACCAGATCGCGCTGGTTTTGACGTTTTTCATGACTAACTCCTTGTAGGGATCGAGAGGAAGGCGATCGAAAACAACGAGTTAAACTTAATGTAATGGAATGTAAGTGAAAGTTAATCAGTGGAGAAGTGTGAAGCGGGGTACAAATATAACCTGTTTGCAACCTGAACGGGGGCGGGAACGGGCGGGATAACCGGAGTTATCCCGCCGGATGGCGTAAGTCAGCTGGAACTCAGACGGCGGGGCGCGCCACGACGCTGCGGGTTTCCATACGGACTTCGGCGATGGTGACATCAATCACGTCAGTCACACGGTAAACCACCTCGCCTTTAATCTGAACGCTGCCATTCTCCTGGCTGCAGACCATCTCATCACGCACCGCGTGAATGAACGGAGCAGGGATAAAGGCCACCGCGCCATACTCCAGCAGACGAACGCGCATACCGCCGCGTGACACGTCGATAATCTCGGCGCTGAAACGACGATCGGTGCCGGCAAACGGCGCAAGATAACGGGCGTAGAGCCAGTCACCCACATCACGCTCGGCCATGCGGTTCAGACGACGGCGCTCGCTCATCGTGACCGTCACGGCATCGTCCGGACGGGCGATCGTCTCGCCACGGATGATCGCTTTCAGCAGGCGATGGTTGATCATGTCGCCAAACTTACGGATGGGTGAGGTCCAGGTGGCGTACGCCTCCAGTCCCAGCCCGAAGTGCGGGCCCGGCTCGGTGCTGATCTCGGCAAAGGTCTGGAAGCGACGGATGCGGCTGTCCAGGAACGGCGTCGGCTGGGCATCGAGTTCACGACGCAGCACGCGGAAGCCTTCCAGGGTAGTAATCGCCTGAGCATCCACGGTGATGCCATGATTCGCCAGCACTGCGGCGGCCTGTTCAGCATTGGTGGCATCGAAACCGGCATGGACGTTGTAAATACCAAAGCCGAGACGGTCACGCAGCACCTTCGCCGCACAGATGTTTGCCAGGATCATCGCCTCTTCAACGATGCGGTTAGCGATGCGACGCGGTTCCGCGACGATCTCCAGCACTTCACCTTTTTCTCCCAGCAGGAAGCGGTAGTCAGGACGATCTTTGAACACCAGCGCGTGGGTCTGACGCCACTCGCTGCGCGCCTGGCAGAGGCGATGCAGCAGACGAATCTGTTCTGCAATCGCGTCACTGTCCGGCTGCCAGCTGCCGCTGTTTTCCAGCCAGTCAGAAACGTCGTCATAAGCCAGCTTGGCTTTGGACTCGATCCAGGCCGCGAAGAAGGTGACATCATCCGCCAGGCTGCCATCGGCGGCCACGGTGACGCGGCAGGCCAGCGCCGGGCGGCGGACATTCGGACGCAGCGAGCAGACATCATCAGAGAGTTCGCGCGGCAGCATCGGGATGTTAAACCCCGGCAGGTAGTTGGTGAAGGCGCGCTTCGCTGCCAGCTTATCCAGCTGACTGCCTTCCGCGACATAAGCGGTCGGATCGGCGATAGCGATGGTCAGGGAGAGCGAGCCATCCGCCTGCGCTTCCACATAAAGCGCATCATCCATATCCTGGGTGCTGGCGCTGTCGATGGTGACAAAATTGAGCGCGGTCAGATCTTCGCGCGTCAGATTCTCATCCATCATCTCGCCAAAGCTGACATCCGGCGCTTCACGCTCAAGGTTGTGACGCGATAGCGTTACCCACCATGGCGCCAGATGGTCATCCGCTTTGACGATAAAATCGGTGATTTCAGCGTAAAAACCGCGGTCGCCTTTCAGAGGATGACGACGCATTTCAGCGACAGCCCAGTCGCCATTCTCAAAATCATGGCTGACATCGCGCGCCGGGCGGCACGGGATAGCCTCTTTCAGCAGGGGATGGTCCGGCACGATCGACAGGCGATCGTCTTTCTTCTGTACCCGGCCGACAAAACGGCTCAGGAACGGCTCAACCAGGGTTTCCGGTTCAGCACTTTCGCGGTCTTTATCGGTGTGGATCACGGCGACGATACGATCGCCATGCATCACTTTCTTCATCTGCGGAGGCGGAATGAAGTAACTTTTCTGCGCATCGACTTCCAGAAAGCCGAAGCCTTTTTCGGTGCCTTTTACCACGCCTTCTGCACGTGGTGTCTGTGAATGGAGCTTCTCTTTCAGCTGCGCGAGCAGCGGGTTATCCTGGAACATAATTTTTACGTTTCGTGGCCTGAATGCGGCTGACAGTTTTACGCGAATCGACGCCGCGCGGCAAGGCAAAAAGCCGGACGAACCGGCTTTTCAGAGGGGCTGACAGGGGATCAGGCGATGCGCTGATCGGCCTGTGCCTGGGAGAGTTCCAGCTTCACGGGCACCGATTTGGAGGTCGGTGTACCGCTGCCATCACCAAAGCTGTTCAGCGGCACCAGCGGGTTGGTTTCCGGATAGTAGGCCGCCAGATTTCCGCGCGGAATATTATAAGGAACCAGCTTGAAACCGCTGACGCGACGGGTGATGCCATCATTCCACAGCGTTTCGATATCGACATTCTGGCCTTCGGTAAAGCCCAGATCCGCCATATCGTCCGGATTGATAAACACCACTTCGCGCTGACCAAACACGCCACGATAACGGTCATCGAGGCCGTAGATGGTGGTGTTGTACTGGTCGTGTGAACGCAGGGTCTGCAGGGTGAACGGCACCGCCTGCTCCAGCGCCGGGAACAGCGAGTCCGGCAGCATCGACGCATTAAATTCCGCTTTCTGGCTTGGCGTATTGAAGCGTAACTCCGCAGCGGCATTGCCCAGATAGAACCCGCCAGGGATATCGCATTTCGCGTTAAAGTCGGCAAAGCCCGGAATGGTCGCGGCGATATGGTCGCGGATCAGGTTGTAGTCACCCGCCAGGTCGCGCCACTTCACTTTGTCATCACCCAGCACCGCCTGCGCGATCCCGGCGACGATGGCCGTTTCAGAACGCTGCGTCTCCGCCAGCGGAATGCCGATCCCTTCGGAGGCGTGCACCATGCTGAACGAGTCTTCGACGGTAATGAACTGATTGCCGGTCGCCTGGCGGTCACGTTCCGTGCGGCCCAGCGTCGGCAGAATCAGCCCTTCATGACCCGGCACCAGGTGGCTGCGGTTCAGCTTGGTGCTGATGTGTACGGTCAGACCACAGCGCGATAGCGCCTCTTCCGTGCGCGGTGAATCGGGCGCCGCCGCGGCCAGGTTGCCACCCAGCGCAATCAGCACTTTGACTTCATCACGCAGCATGGCATTCAGCGCTTCAACGGTGTTGTGTCCCGCGGCACGCGGTGGCTCGAAACCAAAATGGTTGCCCAGCGCATCCAGGAACGCCTGCGTCGGTTTCTCATCAATGCCCATCGTCCGGTTGCCCTGCACGTTACTGTGACCGCGCACCGGGCAGAGACCTGCGCCTTTTTTGCCCAGCTGGCCAAACAGCAGCTGCAGGTTGGTGATTTCACGCACCGTGTCTACCGAATGCTTGTGCTGGGTGATCCCCATCGCCCAGGTGCAGATCACCCGGTCAGCGCTCTGATAGATAGCCGCCGCTTCACGGATTTGCGCCTGCGTCAGGCCCGACTGCGCCACAATCTGCATCCAGCTGGTGTTGTCTACGGCGTCGAGGTAGGCCTCAATGCCGTTGGTTTTGGCATTGATAAAGGTCTGGTCGAACAGGCCGCTTTCACCTGCCGCCAGGCGGGCACGGTGGGTTTCCAGCAGGGATTTCACCATGCCGCGCACGGCAGCCATATCTCCGCCCAGGTTGGGCTGATAGTAGGAGGAGCTGATGGTGCCGGCTTTAGAGGTCACCACTTCCAGCGGTTTCTGTGGATCGGCAAAGCGTTCCAGACCGCGTTCGCGCAGGGTGTTAAAGGTCACGATTTTTGCGCCGTGGTCGGCAGCGTGACACAGGCTGTGCAGCATGCGCGGATGGTTGGTGCCGGGGTTCTGACCGAAGACAAAAATCGCATCCGCATGGTCAAAATCGTCCAGACGAATGGTGCCTTTCCCGACGCCAATGCTGCGCTTCAACCCGGTGCCGCTGGCTTCGTGACACATATTGGAGCAGTCAGGGAAGTTATTGGTGCCCACCAGGCGACCAAACAGCTGATAGAGCCAGGAGGCTTCATTGCTGGCGCGACCGGAGGTGTAAAGCTCCATCTGATCCGGATTGTCCATCGCCTTAATGTGCTGCGCGATCAGCGCAAAGGCGTCGTCCCAGCTGATTGGCTCATAGTGGTCAGTTTCGGCGTTGTAACGCAGCGGATGCGTCAGACGACCCTGATATTCCAGGAAGTAGTCACTCTGGGTGTAGAGGGTGGTTACGCTATGGCGGGCGAAAAAGTCGGTATCAACCACCCGGCGCGTCGCTTCCCAGGTCACCGCTTTGGCGCCGTTTTCGCAGAAGCTGAAGGTACTTTTATTGTCATCACCCCAGGCGCAGCCCGGACAGTCAAAACCGCGTGCTTTGTTCATGCGCATCAGGTTGCGCATATTTTTCAGGGCCGCTTTGCTGTCAAGAACGAAACGCGTGGTGGCTTCCAGTGAACCCCAGCCGCCCGCAGCCGCGCGGTAGGGTTTGATTTGGCGTTTAAATTTCATATTGAGTGCAGGCTTTTTATAGTAGGAATAATTGTTTGATGATTGTTATCAGGTTATAGCCTGATGGTGAAGGGGAGTGTGCAATTATCGTCATACCTTGTCTAATTGATTGACATAATGGTGCGATAGCTGGCGTTTATCGTGCATCGGCCAGAAGTGTGATGGTGGTCAGATTTTACCCAGTTTTAACGCGCTGATAACGGGAGTTCTCTCGGTAACGGGCTAATACTTGCTGTTTATCATCAGAGAGGGCGCGACACCATGAAACAGCTGACCAGCCAGATCCACGCGTTCGGCAAAGCGCTAATGATGCCAATCTCGGTGATCGCCGCCGCAGGGAACTTTCACGGGCTGGCGGCGGCGATGCAGAACCCGGCGGTGACCGGTGAGGCGTTTGCCCAGATGGCGGTGCCGCAGGTCATCATCGGCTTTATCCGCAAGATCGCCGGTGCGCTGTTTACAAACCTGCCGCTCTTCTTTGCCGTGGCGAGTGCTATCGGGCTGGCAAAAGCGGAGAAGCCCACCGCCGCGTTTGCTGCGGTGATTGGCTACATCGTGATGAATGTCGGCATCAGCGCCACCCTGGCGGCCAAAGGGATCACGGCCACCACCACCACACCGGCCGCTCTGCAGCAGGCGGGGATGGATCAGACGACGGCGATGATGACCTCGGCGGAATATATCAGCATGCTGGGGGTCTTTACCTACAATATGAGCGTGCTGGGTGGGGTGATTGCCGGGCTGATAACGGTCGCGCTGCACAACCGCTTTTACACCCAGCAACTGCCTACTGCGATCAGCTTTTTTGGCGGGCGGCGTTTTGTGCCAATCGTCACCGTCGTCTGCCTGCCGCTGGTGGGGGTACTGCTGGCGCTGGTCTGGCCGACCATCGGCCAGGGGATTGCGTGGATCGGCGCGATGATCGGTAAAAGTGGCCAGTATGGCGCGTTCCTGCTGGGGGCATTTGAACGCATTCTGATCCCCACCGGCCTGCACCATATCCTCAACGAAACCGTCCGCTTCACCCCGATCGGCGGTATGGCGGTGGTCGATGGCCAGACCATTGTCGGTGCGCTCAACATCTTCAACGCGTCGCTGACCCACCCGGGGTCGATCCCGGATGCGACGCTACGCACCGCCACGCAGTTTCTGGCGCAGGGCAAAATTCCGGTCATGATGTTTGGCCTGCCCGCCGCTGCCCTGGCGATCTATCACACCGCACGGCCAGAGCATAAACAGCGGGTCAAAGCGCTGGTAATGGCGGGCGCGCTGACCTCGTTTACGACCGGTATTACGGAACCGCTGGAGTTCTGCTTTATTTTTGTCTCGCCGGTACTCTATCTCCTGCACGCCTTCCTGACCGGTCTCTCCTTCATGCTGATGTCGATGCTGCACCTGATGATTGGCAATGTGCAGGGCGGCATCATCGACCTGGTGGTGTTCGGCATGCTGGGCGGGGCGAAAACGCACTGGTGGTGGACACTGGCGCTGGGGGCCGTCTACGCACCGCTCTACTACTACGCTTTCCGGCTGGTGATCACCCGGATGCATGTTGAAACGCCGGGCCGGGAATCGGAAGAAGAGAAACCGCAGCAGGTCGCGGCGGATGAGCGCACTCAGGTGATTATCAGCGGGCTGGGCGGGCAGGCCAATATCGAGGATGTCGATTGCTGCTTTACCCGACTGCGGGTCCGGGTCAGAGAGATGAATCAGGTGGTGGATCAGACGCTGATGAGCACCGGTGCCAACGGCGTCAATCGCGTCAGCGAGCATGATGTTCAGGTAATTTACGGGCCGCAGGTCGAGAAAGTCGCCAGTGAGGTAAAGCGGGCGCTCGGCGTAGCTTAGCGACAGCCTGTTTCGGGTCATCAGCGGGCGGTCTGCCGGAAAGGGGGAGAAAGGCTGCACGCTGCCGCTCCGCTTATTGTAACTAAAAAAAGTTCAGCCCTAATGGGCTGCTTTTTTTTGCCGATATAGCCACTAATCCTCCCAATTTCCGGAACGTAGCGATGTCGTTAAAAAAGTCCTCCCTGATTATTTTTTCTTTCCTGCTGGCGCTGTTTCTTACCAGCGTGGCAATCAGTACCTGGCTGCTTGTTCAAAGCAATCACTCCCTGAATGCGGTTAACAAAGAGATCCGCGTTGTGCTGTCGGTGATCGACCCTATCAACCACAGCCGTACGCTGCGTGTCCGTCTGATGGAGTACATGAAGTCGATCGAGGGCAGTGAGGCGAATAACCCGGCCACGCTGGACAGCGTTCGCACCGTTGCCGGTAAGGCGGATGCGGCGTTTGAGGCCTATATGAACGCGCCGCGTCTGCCGGGCGAAGAGGCTGAAGCGGAAGCCTATCGTCAGGCCTATCAGGCCTATCGCCAGCAGGGCCTGCAGCCGTTAATTGAGGCAGCAGAAGCGCACGACCAGCTGCGATTCAAAAACCAGATTGCTACCGTGGTGCGTCTGGATCGCCAGTATGAAATTATTCTGGATCGGGTGCTGGCGCAGCATGAAACTTACGCCAGAAAACTCAACAGTGATGCGCAGAGTCATTTCACCACCGGCATTACCCTGCTGGGACTGTTTGGCGTGCTCTTTTTTGCCATCATTATCGCGATCTACATCTTCATGAAGCGCTACGTGCTCTCTCCGCTGAATGATGCGCAGGAACACTGCAGGCTGATTGCGGCGGGCGTGCTGGACAGCAGCGTCCCGGTCAGGGCGAACTCCCGCAGTGAAATTCAGCTGCTGATGGGGTCGCTGGAGCAGATGCGCAGCGCGCTGACCTCTATCATTCTGCAGGTTCGTGACTCGACCCGCTCCGTCTCCACCGCGTCACAGGAAATTGCTGCGGGCAACATCGATCTCGCCTCACGCACCGAGCAGCAGGCTGCCGCGCTGACCGAGACCGCCGCCAGCATGGAGCAGCTGGGCGCAACGGTGAAACAGAATACCGAAAACGTCTTTGAAGCCTGCCGCCTGACCAGTGAAGCGGTGAAAAATGCCGAAAGCGGTGAGAAAGTGTCGCAGGAAGTGGTGGTCTCAATGGGGCTGATTAACGCCAGCTCGAAGAAGATTGAAGAGATCACGACCGTTATCGACAGCATCGCTTTCCAGACCAATATTCTGGCGCTGAACGCAGCGGTGGAAGCGGCCCGTGCCGGGGAGCAGGGTCGCGGTTTTGCGGTGGTGGCGGGCGAAGTCCGGAACCTGGCGCAGCGCAGCGCCACGGCCGCTAAAGAGATCGAGAGCCTGATTGCCGAATCGGTCGCCATCATTCACGCCGGTTCTGATCAGGTCAGCCGCACGGGTGAGGCGATGAGCGCGATTATCTCCTCAGTGAGCCAGGTTAACCTGCTGATGGAGCATATCTCTACCGCTTCAGATGAACAGAGTCGCGGTATCGGTCAGATTGAACAGGCCGTGACCGAAATGGACAGCGTGACGCAGCAGAACTCGGCGCTGGTGCAGGAGTCTGCAGCGGCCTCCGCCTCGCTGGAAGAGCAGGTGCAGTACCTGACGCAGTCGGTATCCACGTTCCGTCTCGCCAGCCATTAACCGGCGGTTCCGCGCGGCGCCAGTGCCGCGCGAATCCTGCTTCCGGAAAGGCATGTTATCCGGGCAGATTGCCCTGAGGTCAGTGCGTCGGGAGAGTTTGATTCAGCGCCTTGTCGCCGGCCGGTAAACGGCGGATGATAAGGCTTTCCTCTGAATATGTGGTGGTCATGCTAATCAGTACAGAAAGTGCCCGCAGCCACAGCGCCGACACCCGTCTGGCCTGTACGCTGGCGGCCGCTGCGGGGGCGCTGAACACCGCCGCCTTTGAGATTGTCGGTTTCTTTTCTGCCAACATGACCGGCAATGTCTCGCTGCTCTCCGATCATCTGGCAAAAGCGAATCCGGGAACCGGCCTCTTTTTTCTCGCCATCGTCATCCTCTTCATCGCCGGGTCGGCGCTCTCCACCCTGGTTATCAATTCCGGTCGCCGCAGAAACATCCGCACTATTTATGCCTTTGTCATCCTGGCTGAAGGCGCTGCGCTGATGGTACTGGGGGTGATAGAAAATCATTTTCCGCCGCTGTCGCCGGGCGTGGTGTTAATCCTGAGCCTGAGCTTTCTGATGGGGCTGCAGAATGCGGTGGTGACACGGATTTCGGACGCCCGCGTCCGTACCACCCATGTCTCCGGCACGGCGACCGATATCGGGATTGAGCTGGCGATGATGTTTGAGGTGCTGCGGCGTAAAATCTCCCCGAAAGAGGCACCGCTCTACCTGAGCCGGCTGCGGCTGCATGTGCTGACGCTGCTCGCATTCCTGGCGGGCGGTATAGCCGGAATAGGGCTCTACAGGCTGCTCAGCTACGACTTTCTGCTGCTGGTGGGGTTCGGCCTGATCTGCCTGGCGCTGAACGCCATTTTCCGGCCGCGCAAATGAACCGTGCGGTTAAACCTTAAGGGCCGGCACAGGGTAACATTGCGCCTTATACTCAGGGTGATACAGGTCAGAGACCGTGACGCGAACCGCCTTCAACCTGCTGATGGACTATCAAAATCGACATTAAACAACTGATTTATTTGTGTAACCTGGAGCGCGAGCGCCATTTCGGGCGCGCCGCGGAAGCCAGTTTCGTTACACAGCCGACACTCTCTATGCGCCTGAAAAATCTGGAGCGCGAGCTGGGCCTGCCGCTGATTAACCGCAGTAATAACTTCGCCGGATTTACGCCAGAGGGCGATCGCGTGCTGGCATGGGCGCGGGAAATCGTTTCGGTGTATCAGGGGCTGAAGCTGGAAGTCGAATCACTGAAACATGGGGTAAACGGCACGCTACGGGTGGGAGTGGTTCCGCAGTGCAGCATGGCCCTGCCGCTGCTGCTGAAAGTGGTTCAGGAGAGATATCCGCAGCTCGACTACCGCATTGCGGTGCTGAGTGCTGATCAGCTGCTGGATGCGCTTAACAGTCACACCGTGGATGTCGGCATCGGCTTTTTTGAGATGGCGACCCTGCGCGAACTCCATTTTCAGACCGAGCTGCTGGCGGACCGCGGCGTTGAAGCGGTGTTCCATCCTGACCATTTCCCGGCGCTGGTGGGTGATACGCCGCTGGCGCTGTCGGATCTGGCGCAACAGCCGCTCTGCCTGGCGGAGCCGACCCGCTATTTCCGCCGTTATCTCGACATGGCCTTTCGTGAGGCGGGGCTGGTGCCACGGGTGATCGTCGAGAGCGCTTCCGTCATGCAGCTGATGCAGTGCGCCCAGGTCGGGCTGGGGCTGCTGGTGTCACCAGTGGGGCATCTGTTGCCCGCTTCACTTCAGGGGCTGCAGCAGCGCGCCATCACGCTGCCACCCATGGCACGTCAGGCGGCGCTGGTTATCGCCGAGCCTGGCCGTGCCACCCCGCTGGCCCAGCACTTTTTCGATGAAGCACGCGCGCGGCTGCCGATGTAACCGGCGGCAGGCTCGCACTTTTTACGATTACTGCGCTTCGCCCAGTGCGTAAAAGAGGCGACTGTTCCAGTTGCCTATCGCGACACGCTGAATCAGCGCGAACAGCGCATCATTCTCCCAGCCCGCTTCCATGAGGGGTTGCAGATGAGCCGCGCTGAAGCGCTCCGGTGAGCGCGTCAGCTGCGCCGCCAGTGCAATAATCTGCTGTTCTGCGCCGCGTGATCCGGCATCATCGACCCCTTCAATCAGACCCGCCTGACCGTCCAGCAGCCGGAAAAGCCAGCGACTGCCGAGGATGCGGGCGGCGACCGCCTCTGGCAGAGCAGGTTCGTCAGAGAGGTGCTGACGCAGCTGCGCCCAGCCATATAACGCCGCAGGATCGTGTGCCAGCACCCAGACTGCCTCCTGCATACCCGGCAATGACTGGCAACGGGTGATTGCTGCGAGCTGCTCCGCGCTGGCATAACGCAGCTCCAGCGGCTTCAGCACCGGCTGCCAGCGGGCGGGCTGATCGAAGCCGGTTGCCTCTGCATCGGGAGGCGCGGTGCTGCCGGGCAGCCAGCGAACCGGCTGAGCCTGCAGTGCCTGTAAGCCCGCCACCACCCGCGCCTGATAACTCACAAACCCGATCACCTGATTCAGCGTCACGATATCGGGCTCGGTCAGGCCAACCCCATCCAGTGCGGTAATGGCGCTGCCGTTAATCAGCTCAGGCTGCATCGCCAGCTGACGGGCGTACTGCGTGATCTGGGTCAGGCGGTTGTTACTCTCGCGTGAAGAGTCGGGGCCGGGCAGCGGATTCAGGCGGGCAGAGTAGTGGTTACACAACCGCTGGATCCCCGCCACCTGCGCGACGGTCAGCGCGGTGCTGAGGCGGTCGTAGAGCGTTAACGTATGGGTGAGCGACGTAATCACCCGATCGGGAAACAGCAGCTGCGCCAGAACGCGTGCGGCCAGCAGGGCGGGCTGCTGCGAGCGCAACAGAGAGTGCATCCCGGCGTGATCGGCGTGGCAGCCCAGCAGAAAGCGGTCATCGATATGGGCGGCCTCGGGCACCAGCGGCGCGGCCTGAGAGGTTCGTGGACTGGTCTGGCTCTCGTAAAACCAGTGGTTATGGCCCGGATAGCGGCGTTGTTCCATGATCAATCCTTTTGCAGATTCGGGTTCGGTATGCAGGCGGCAGAATCTGAAAATGTGCATAAACCGAAGGGCAGGCTTATCGTCGCTGATGGCCGGTCCGGGGCAAAAGAATGATCGGTGATAATTAATAGCGTTACGCTATAACGGCAGAAAAATCAGGGAGTGAGGCGGAATGGAGCCAAAAAAAGAGGGCGAGCCTGGCTCGCCCTCAGGGAACTTATTTCAGTTCCAGTTCGTTCATCGCGGCGATGCTGAAGCCGCCATCAACGTGAACGACTTCACCGGTGATGCCGCCTGCCAGATCAGAGCAGAGGAACGCGGCAGAGTTGCCGACATCTTCGATAGTGACGGTACGGCGAATCGGGGTGACCGCTTCGCAATGCGCCAGCATCTTACGGAAATCTTTGATGCCTGAGGCGGCCAGGGTGCGGATTGGACCTGCAGAGACGGCGTTAACACGCACGCCTTCCGGGCCCATGGCATTTGCCATGTAACGCACGTTCGCTTCCAGGGACGCTTTCGCCAGACCCATCACGTTGTAGTTCGGGATCGCGCGCTCAGCACCCAGATAAGAGAGGGTCAGCAGGCCGGAGCCTGGATTCAGCATCTCACGGCACTCTTTCGCCATCGCAACGAAGCTGTAAGCACTGATGTCATGCGCGATTTTAAAGCCTTCGCGGGTAACGGCGTTCACATAGTCGCCATCCAGCTGGTCGCCAGGCGCGAAGCCGATAGAGTGAACGAAACCGTCAAATTTCGGCCAGGTTTTTGCCAGTTCAGTGAACAGAGATTTGATGCTCTCATCTTCTGCGACGTCACATGGCAGCACGATGTCTGAACCCAAATCTTTAGCAAACTCTTCCACACGACCTTTTAACTTGTCGTTCTGGTAGGTGAAAGCCAGTTCTGCGCCCTGTTTGTGCATCGCCTGTGCAATACCGTAGGCGATGGAAAGTTTACTGGCAACGCCAGTAATCAGAATGCGCTTACCGGAAAGAAAACCCATAGCTGTAATCCTTATGGTCATTGTTGTTGGCGGCCGCATGATTAAAAAGTAAGCGACCGACGTTAATCGACGTGCGGATTCTAGCACGTCTCTCATAAATCAGGTAAACCGGCCCGCAATTTCCGCGACGGGCAGCAAAATCAGCGTTCGCGTCGCCAGGCTTCGGCACTCAGCGCTTCGCCGAAGTGGCTGCTGATCAGGCGTCGGGTCAGATCGTGCAGCGGTGAGGCCAGCACATCCGCGGTGCCGCCGCGCTCGACCACTTCGCCCTGATGCATCACCAGCACCTTGTCGCTGATATGTTTCATCATGCCCAGATGCTGCGTCACATAAATGTAGGAGATACCGTGTTTTTCCTGCAGCTCCAGCATCAGATTCACCAGCTGAGAGCGCATGGTCATATCCAGCGAGGCCAGCGCTTCATCGGCCACGATCACTTTGGGCTGCAGGATCAGCGCACGGGCCAGACCCAGACGCTGCTTCTGACCGGGTGCCAGCATATGGGGATAATAACCGGCGTGATCGCGCAGTAATCCCACCTGCCGCAGGGTTGCGATGATGCGCTTCTCGCGCGCTTCCGCATTGAGATCGGTGTTGAGCCGCAGCGGAAAATCAAGAATCTGACTGATGCGCTGGCGCGGATTCAGGGAGGTGGAGGGGTCCTGAAAAATCATGCGGATGCGCTGACTGCGGTAGCCATAATCGCCGAAGGTCAGCGGATGATCGTCAATCAGAATCTCACCCTCCGTCGGCGCGACCATGCCGCTGAGCATCTTCGCCAGGGTGGATTTGCCTGACCCGTTCTCGCCGATGATGGCCAGCGTCTGCCTTTCACGCAGGGTAAAGCTCACCGATTTCACCGCTTCGACATGCTGACGGCGGAACAAACCGGTGCGATAGCGAAACGTTTTACTCAGGTTGCGCACTTCCAGCAGGGTTTCCATGTTACTGGCCCTCCATATTGAGCGGGAAATGGCAGGCATAAAGATGCGTTTTGCTGCCGGTCAGCCTCGGCGTTTCAATACATTTGCGCTGGGCGTAAGGACAACGCGGCCCCAGCCGGCAACCTATCGGCAGGCTCTCCAGCGAAGGGATCGCCCCGGAGAGAGTGTTGAGACGACTCTTGTGCGGCAGCGCACGCCCGAAATCGGGCATCGCCCGAATCAGCGCCTGGGTATAGGGGTGATGCGGTGTGCTCATCAGATCGTCGCTCTGCGCGGTTTCTACCGTCTGGCCGCAGTACATCACGTTAATCCGATCCGCCCACTGGCTCATGGTGCGCAGGTCATGACTGATCAGAAGAATGGTGGTGTTGTTATTCTGATTCAGGCGGCTCAGCAGGCGGAAAATCTGCGCCTGCGTGGTCGGCTCCATGGCGTTGGTCGGTTCATCCGCGATCAGAAGACGCGGCTGATTCGCCAGCGCAATGGCGATCATCACTTTCTGGCACTCGCCTTCGGTGAGCTCATAGGGGAAGCTGCGCATGATATCTTTGTGGTCTTTAATACCGACGCGATGCAGCAGCTCGATGGCACGGGTTTTGCGCCAGAACCAGAAGCGTTTCAGCCACGGCCCTTTATACGTCCAGCGCGGGATCACCTGCATCAGCTGACGACCGATACTTTCAGAGGGATCGAGACAGGATTGCGGCTCCTGAAAAATCATCGAGACGTTATGCCCGATAATACGGCGGCGCTCGCGCGGCGTCAGGCGCAGCAGATCCACATCATCAAACACCATACGATCTGCGGTCACGCGCCAGTTGTCATTGGTTACGCCGCAGATGGCCTTTGCCACCAGACTTTTGCCTGAGCCGGACTCCCCGACCAGACCGCGGATTTCCCCTTCGCCCAGCGTCAGGTTTACGCGGTCCACCGCTTTGACCGGTCCGTCAGCGGTCATAAATTCGATGGTGAGATTACGGATATCGAGTAACGGCATCTATTCCACTCCCGCTTCGACGGCGCGACGGATGCCGTCACCGAGCAGGTTAACAATCAATACGCTGACCATCAGCGCCACGCCCGGCAGCATCACGGTCCAGGGGGCCACGTAGATCAGCTCCAGCGAGTCGCCCAGCATCGCGCCCCACTCGGGTGAGGGCAGCTGCGCGCCCAGGTCGAGAAAGCCGAGTGCGGCAATGTCCAGAATCGCCATCGACAGCGCACGGGTGATCTCCGTGATCAGCAGCGGCAGAATGTTCGGCATAATGGCGTAGCGCAGGATGTTGCGGCCGCTGGCCCCGTCCAGACGCGCGGCGACCACATACTCTTTTTCCAGCTCATCATGCACCGCGCTGTATATCTCACGCACCAGGCGAGGCATCAGCGCCAGCCAGACCGCCAGCAGCGCATGCTCCAGTCGCGGTCCGAGAAAAGCCACGACAATGATCGCCAGCAGCAGCGAAGGAATAGAGAGCAGCGTATCCAGTACATGGTTCATTACCGCCGAGCGGATGCCGTGGGTCATGCCGGCCAGCACGCCCAGTATCAGCGCGCCCAGCGTGGCGAACAGCGTGACCAGCATCGCTGACCCTACCGTCGGGCCCGCACCGCTCAGCAGGCGGCTCAGCACATCCCGCCCAAGATCGTCGGTGCCGAGGAAAAAGGAGACGTCGCCATAGCGTGACCACGACGGCGGCAGCAGCTGATACCCCAGGAACTGCTGATCGATGCCGTAAGGCGCGATCAGCCCGCCGAACAGGCAGAGCAGCAGCAGGGCGCCAAAGCCATACAACCCGACCATCGAAATCGGATTGCCATAGAAATGGTGCCAGCTCTGACGAAACGCGCTGGGCAGGCGTTTCTCGGCATAGATATTATCTAAGGGCATACCATTCCTTATGTTTTAGCGGATTCATTGCCGCGCCAATCACATCAGAGATGACGTTGACCAGGATCACCAGCCCGCCAATCACCATCACCCCGGCGGAGATAGCCGCATAATCCTGCTGACGAATCGCATTGATCAGCCAGCGGCCCAGTCCGGGCCAGTTGAACACCATCTCGGTAATCATCGCCAGCGTCAGCATGGTGGAAAACTGCAGCCCCAGACGCGGGATGACCGGCGGCAGGGCGTTATGCAGCACGTGCCGGCGGATCACCGTAAAGCGCGACAGCCCCCGGGTAGCGGCTGCTTTAATATAATTTTTATCCATCACGTCGCTGGTGCTGTTGCGCAGCAGGCGGATCACCTCTGTGGTGGGGGCCATCGCCAGCACCAGCACCGGCAGAATCAGGTGGGTCAGCGCGCTGATGATCATCTCGTGACGCCAGGGCGAAGGACTCAGCCAGGCATCGATCAGCGCAAAGCCCGTGATATTCTGCACCGGATAGAGCAGATCGTGGCGACCCGACACCGGCAGCCAGCCGAGCGTCAGCGAGAAGAAAAGCGTGAACAGCAGCGCCAGCCAGAAAATCGGCGCGGAGAAGCCGAACAGCGCCAGCGCACTGATGGTTTTATCCTGCCATTTATTGCGCATCACCCCGGCGCAGATCCCCAGCGGGATCCCTACCAGCAGCGCGAACAGAAACGCCAGGATGCAGAGCTCCATCGTCGCCGGGAACACCTCGCGCAGTTGCAGGCCAATCTCCTGACCGTTGGTGCTGGAGACGCCAAAGTCGAACTGCAGCATTCCTTTAAACCAGAACCACCAGGCGTCCGAAAGCGCAGCGCCTTCCAGCGGGGCGTTGGGGGTAAAGTAGCTCAGGCTGAAGCTGACCAGCGACAGCAGAAACAGGGTAATGACCAGCAGCAGCAGACGCCGCAGAAGATAGATAATCACTTACTTTTCCTTATCGCTTTCACGATAAACCCCGGCAAACGAGGCGTTGCCAAACGGACTCAGCACCAGCCCTTTAATATCATGGCGGAATGCCTGCAGACGCAGCGAGGAGGCCAGCGGCAGCACCGGCAGCTCCTGCGCCAGAATCTGCTGCGCTTTGTCATAGCTGTCGATGCGGCCAGAGAGCTGCTGCGACAGCAGAGCATTCTGCAGCGTTTCATCAAAGGCGGGTGAGCACCAGTGCGCGTAATTGGTCTGGGAGCGAATAGCCGCGCAGCTGAGCAGCGGACGGAAGAAGCTGTCCGGGTCATTACTGTCAGTGGCCCAGCCAGAGAGGGTCAGATCGTGATTCATCGCCATCAGCTGCGCCTCCTGGAAGCGCCCCTCCACCGGCACAATCGTCAGCCGGACACCCACCTGGGCCAGATCCGCCTGCAACAGTTCAGCCGTCTTCAGCGGGCTGGGATTCCAGGATTGCGACGCTGCGGGCACCACCAGCCGCAGATGCAGATCGCTGATGCCCAGCGCGGCCAGCGCTTCGCGCGACTTCGCCGGGTCATAGCCAGTGATGCGCGCATCATTGTCATACGCCCAGGAGGCGCGCGGCAATATCGACGCGGCCGTTTCGGCCGTTCCGTAATAGATGGACTCCATCAGGCGTTCATTGTTGATCGCCAGCGCCAGCGCATGCCGCACCTCAGGCCGGTCCAGCGGCGGCTTGCGGGTATTGAAGGCCAGATAGGCGATGTTCATGCCAGGGCGCAGCGTCATCCGCAGGCGCGGGTCATCGCGCAGGATACTGAGCTGACTGGCGGCCGGGTAGGCCAGTACGTCACACTCACCGGTTAACAGTTTAGAGAGTCGCCCGGTGCCGCCGGAACCGAGATCGATGACCGCCTGTTGCAGACGCGGCACGCCTTTCCAGTAATGCGGATTGCGCGCCAGACGGATGTCCTGGCCGGTGCGATATTCGCTGAGCTGATAAGGGCCGGTGCCCACCGGCTGCCGGTCCAGCTCCTCCTGATGCCCCTGCGCCGTGAGCTGGTCAGCATACTCTTTCGAGAGGATCGGCGCATAGTGCGTGGCCATATGCCACAGGAACGACGCGTCCGGGCTGTTGAGCCGGAACTCGACCGTCCGGTTATCGATCTTCTTTACACTCTGAACAGAATCGGCGAACTGCAGGCTGTCAAAGTAGGGGTAGTTGCCGCCATTCACGTTATGCCACGGGTGATGGCGATCAAACATGCGGGCGAAGCTGAAGACCACATCGTCAGCATTGAGGGTGCGGGTGGGGCGGAACTGATTCGTCTGCTGGAAGGCGACACCACTCCGCAGGTGAAAGCGGTAGGTCGCGCCGTTATCGCGCACTTCCCAGCCGGAGGCCAGATCGGGTTTCAGCCGGTAGGTATAGGGGTCGACATCCAGCAGCCGGTCATAAAGCTGAGCCGCCAGGGTATCCACCGTCAGCCCGCTGCTGGCCATCTGCGGATTAAAGGTGTTCAGCGTGCCGCTGACGCAGTAGACAAAGCCGGACTGGCGGATATCACCCGCCGGTGCTGACCATGCAGGGGCACTCAACACGCTGAGGCTGAGCAACAGCGAACTTAGTAGTTTTGACATAGAACTCAACGATTTTGAGGCATTGAACAGAGTGTATCGCAAAGCGGGCGTTGTCCCAAAACCTGCAACCGCCGTCAGCCTGATTTTCATCCTCTGCGGGGCAAAAGGGCGCACAGAAGGTGGGGTAATGAGAAATATTCTCAATTACACCTTTACAGATGATAATAAGAATGATTATTATTCATATGCACTTCGACGGTGGCTCTGCCGAAGAGGAGCACGACATTGCTCACATTGCTTCCAGTATTGTTGCCCGCCTGATGGCGGGCTTTTTTTTGCCTGAAGCAGCCCGGGTGGGTAAGAAAGCAGGATAGTGAATCCGGCTTTGCCCCTGTGCATCAATCAGCCGTGCAGCAGGCGGATCAGTTCTCGGCTTTGATATCGTGCTTTTTCATCATTGCGCGCAGCTGGTGGTAGGTGACGCCGAGCAGACCGGCAGCGCGGCGCTGGTTGTAGCGTGCCTGTTGCAGACTCGCCTCCACCAGATCCCGCTCCTGCTGGTTTTGCCACTGTCGCAGATCGAGCGGCAGTCCGGGCAGCGCAGCGCTATCCGCAGCCGGGTTTAACGGCATTATGGCGACCGGTTGCTGGCGCGAAGCAAAGGGATTAATGATGATGTTATCCAGCGGCTGCTCGCTGCTGTTATGCCGGTAGACCGAGCGCTCCACCACATTTTTCAGTTCACGCACGTTGCCGGGCCAGTGGTAATCGAGCAGCGTCTGCTGCGCGCGGGCCGTGAAGCCAGGAAAGAGTAACAGCCCCAGCTCCCGGCACATCTGGATGGCGAAATGTCCGGCCATCACCAGAATATCGCTGCGGCGTTCGCGCAGTGGCGGCAACTGCACCACATCGAAAGCCAGACGATCCAGCAGATCGGCGCGGAATTTGCCCGCTGCTGCCAGCGCAGGGAGATCTTCATTGGTAGCGCAGACCAGACGTACATTGACCTGCAGGGAGTGGTTGCCGCCGACCCGCTCCAGCTGACCATACTCAATCACCCGCAGCAGTTTCTCCTGCACCAGCATGGGTGCGGTTGCCAGCTCATCCAGAAACAGTGTGCCGCCATCGGCCCGTTCAAAACGCCCAAGATGACGCTTCTGCGCGCCGGTAAACGCGCCCGCCTCATGGCCGAACAGTTCCGACTCCAGCAGATTCTCGTTAAGGGCGGCGCAGTTCAGCGAGATGAACGGCCCCTGCCAGCGATCGGAAAGATAGTGTAACCGGCTGGCGATCAGCTCTTTACCGGTTCCGCGCTCGCCAATAACCAGAACGGGTTTCTCCAGCGGGGCGAGTTTAGAAACCTGCTCCAGCACCTCCAGAAAATTGTTCGACTCACCGAGAAGATTATCATTAGTTCCGGTCATGATGAATTTCGCTACCCGTTAATCATTTTGACTATCTTAAAGCAGCCGGGAGAGGGTGTAAAATTTAAAAGATGATTAAAATCAATCATATGTAAAATTGGCACGCATCTTGTATTAATCAGGCAGGGCAACACTGTTTAAGACTTTTAAAAGAGGAACATCATTATGGGTATTTTTTCTCGTTTCGCCGACATCGTGAATGCCAATATCAATTCGCTTCTGGAGCGTGCGGAAGATCCACAGAAACTGGTGCGGCTGATGATTCAGGAAATGGAAGACACCTTAGTCGAAGTGCGTTCTACCTCTGCGCGGGCGCTGGCAGAGAAGAAACAGCTGACCCGTCGCATTGAGCAGGCGGAGATTCAGCAGGCGGAGTGGCAGGAAAAAGCGGAGCTGGCGCTGCGCAAAGATAAAGACGACCTGGCCCGCGCTGCGCTGATTGAAAAACAGAAGCTGACTGATCTTATCGCCTCGCTGAAGCAGGAAGTCACTCATGTTGAAGAGACGCTGGAACGCATGAAGGGCGAAATTGGCGAACTGGAGAAAAAGCTGAGCGAAACGCGCGCCCGTCAGCAGGCCTTAACGCTGCGTCATCAGGCGGCGTCGTCGTCACGCGATGTGCGTCGTCAGCTGGACAGCGGTAAAATTGATGAAGCGATGGCGCGTTTTGAATCCTTTGAACGCCGTATTGATCACATGGAAGCGGAAGCGGAAAGTCACGGCTTTGGTAAAACCAAAACCCTGGACCAGCAGTTTACCGATCTGAAAGCGGACGATGAGATCAGCCAGCAGCTTAATGCGCTGAAAGCCAAAATGAACCGCAGTGAGTAACCTTCGACGTTGCAAAAAGTGATTAAGGAGAGTCAATGAGCGCACTTTTTCTCGCCATACCGCTGACGATTTTCGTGCTGTTCGTGGCACCCATCTGGTTATGGCTGCATTACAGCAACAAACGCAACGGCGGTTCGGAACTGTCGCAAAGCGAACTTCAGCGCCTGCAGCGTGTGACCCAGGATGCGCAACGGATGCGCGAACGGATTGACGCGCTGGAAGCGATTCTGGACGCCGAGCATCCTAACTGGAGGCAGCCATGATGAAAGGCCGCAAGTTATGGCGTAAGCCAGACGAAGGAAAGCTGATGGGGGTCTGTGCAGGGCTGGCCGAGTATCTCGACATCCCGGTTCGCCTGCTGCGGATCATCGTGGTGTTATCCCTGTTCTTTGGCCTGTTTGTTTTTACGATTATCGCCTACTTTGTGCTGGGGTTTGTGCTGGATGAGAAGCCCGCCTCGGCCGCAGAAGGGGAACGCCCGCCCAGCGCCAGCGAACTGCTGGACCAGCTGGAAAGCGCACTGCAGCGTGATGAACGCAGCGTGCGCGACGTGGAACGCTACGTAACGTCTGAAACGTTCAGCGTACGCAGTCGCTTCCGCCAGATCTGAAACCGCCTGTACCGGGCCGCTTCAGGCCCGTTCGTTCACGCAATGGAGGTGTTATGTCTTTTTCGCGATCCACAATGTTCCGTCACCGCGCGGCACCTGCATTGAAGTCGGCGGCCAGATTCATCATTATCAATGCTGTTACCTATGGTCCGGCCGGTGTGACGGGCTGGGCGGTGAAATCGGTAGCGCGACGCCCGTTACGTCTGCTGCTGGCCGTGGCGCTGGAGCCACTGCTGAAGCGGGTGATGAATCGGGTTGCGTCGCGCTTCATCAGGGAGAAAGATGAAAAGACTGCAAACTGAACTACTGGCGTTAATGAACCGCGGCGTCGATCGCCATCTTCGTCTGGCGGTCACCGGATTGAGCCGCAGCGGTAAAACCGCCTTTATCACTTCTCTGGTTAACCAGCTGTTAACCGTTCACAGCGGCGCTCGTTTGCCGCTGTTTTCCGTTGTGCGGGATGAGCGTCTGTTAGGTGTCAAGCGGGTGCCGCAGCGCGACATGGGCACCGCACGCTTTACCTACGACGAAGGGCTGGCACAGCTCTACGGCACGCCACCCGCCTGGCCTGTGCCCACCCGTGGCGTCAGCGAAATGCGTCTGGCGCTGCGTTACCGTCCCAGCGATTCCCTGCTGCGCCACCTGAAAGAGACCGCGACCCTCTATCTGGAAATTGTTGATTATCCTGGTGAGTGGCTGCTGGATCTGCCGATGCTGGCGCAGGACTACCTCGCCTGGTCCCGGCAGATGAACGGACTGTTGCAGGGCGACCGCGCGGAGTGGGCCGCGCCGTGGCGCGCCCTCTGCGAGAACCTGGACCCGCTGGCACCCGCCGATGAAACCCGGCTGGCAGAAATCGCCGCCGCCTGGACCGACTATCTGCACCGCTGTAAAGCCGAAGGCTTACACTTTATTCAGCCTGGCCGCTTTGTCCTGCCCGGTGATATGGCGGGCGCGCCTGCGCTGCAGTTCTTCCCCTGGCCGACCACCGATGAGGCCCGGCTGACGAAGCTGGCGCAGGCGGACAAGAGCAGTAACTTTGGCATGTTGCAGCAGCGGTTTAACTACTACTGTCAGCATGTCGTGAAAGGCTTCTATAAGAACCATTTTCTGCGTTTCGACCGCCAGATTGTTCTGGTTGACTGCCTGCAACCGCTGAACAGCGGGCCGCAGGCGTTTAACGACATGCGTCTGGCCCTGACGCAGCTGATGCAGAGTTTTCATTACGGCCAGCGCACGCTGTTTCGCCGGCTCTTCTCGCCGGTAATTGATAAATTGCTGTTTGCTGCCACCAAGGCCGATCACATCACCAGCGATCAGCATGGCAATATGGTATCGCTGTTGCAGCAGCTGGTGCAGGATGCCTGGCAGAACGCGGCGTTTGAAGGGATCACGATGGAATGCATCGGACTGGCTTCAGTACAGGCGACGCAGAGCGGGCTGGTCGATCACCGTGGCGAAAAGATCCCGGCACTGCGCGGCAACCGGCTGGATAATGGCGAGCCGCTGACCGTCTATCCTGGCGACGTTCCGCCGCGTCTGCCCGGCAATGCCTTCTGGCAGCAGCAGGGTTTTCAGTTTGAACAATTCCGCCCGCAGCAGCTCGACGTCGATCGTCCGCTGCCTCATATCCGCATGGATGCCGCGCTGGAATTTTTGTTGGGAGATAAATTGCGATGAGTGATCCGCTGAAGCCGCGTATCGATTTTGCCCGTCCGCTGGAGGAGAGCCGCGCCACGCCACTGCGCCCGGCACACGCCTTTGATGCAGAGGCCGATGCCGCCTTTCTGGCGGTACAGGATGAAGATGTTGCCGTTGAAGAGGAGGGCGCAGGCGAACGGGCAGTGGAGGCCGCGCTGAAACCGAAGCGCAGTCTGTGGCGTAAACTGGTGACTGCTGGCGCACTGCTGTTTGGCGTCAGCGTCATTGCTCAGGGCGTGCAGTGGACCCATGACGCCTGGCTGACCCGCGACTGGTTCTCACTGGGCAGCGGTGTAGCTGGTGGCCTTATCGTCCTGGCGGGGGTGGGTGCCCTGACCACGGAGTGGCGTCGTCTCTATCAGCTGCGTCAGCGCGCTGAAGAGCGCGATGTCGGGCGTGAACTGCTGCACAGTCATGGCATCGGCAAAGGCCGGGCCTTCTGTGAAAAGCTGGCGCAGCAGGCGGAACTGGACCAGGCGCACCCGGCTTTGCAGCGCTGGCACGCGTCCCTGCATGAAACCCAGAACGACAGTGAGATTGTCCGTCTCTATGCGCAGCTGGTGCAGCCGGTGCTGGATCGCCAGGCGCGGCGTGAAATCAGTCGCCATGCAGCCGAGTCCACTCTGATGATTGCGGTCAGCCCGCTGGCGCTGGTTGATATGGCGTTTATCGCCTGGCGCAATCTGCGTCTGGTCAACCGCATCGCCGCCATCTACGGCATCGAGCTGGGCTATTTCAGCCGTATCCGCCTGTTCCGTCTGGTGCTGCTTAACATGGCTTTTGCCGGGGCGTCAGAGCTGGTGCGGGAAGTGGGGATGGACTGGATGTCGCAGGATATCGCCGCCCGGCTCTCAACGCGTGCCGCGCAGGGCATTGGTGCCGGTTTACTGACCGCACGTCTGGGTGTGAAAGCGATGGAGCTTTGCCGTCCGCTGCCCTGGCTGGAGCAGGATAAGCCCCGGCTGGGCGATTTCCGGCGTGAGTTGCTGGGACAGATTAAAGAGGCGCTGCAGAAGAGCAACAACAAATCCTCCTGAAGCGCGCCTGCAAGCATGAAGGCGGCCTGGCCGCCTTCATGCCGATTACGGTGTCTGGCGCAGAACCTGACGGGAATCGATAATCAGACAGTCACCCGGGCAATGCCCTTCATCTGTGATAACCGGATTTTCGGGTAGGGTAAAGGCCATGCCATTTTTCTCGCGGATAAAATGGGCCATCCCGGCAAAGGTCCATGACATGCTCAGGCCCAGTCCGCCAAAATCATCATATTTCCGCAGCGTAGCGACCTTCGGTAAATACTCGCCGGTCAGGCGATAGTAGAGCGCCCCGTTGAACGCTTTCGGCACCTGCTGCGTGATCGCCCGTTCGAGCAGGGCAAACTCCTTGCGGGCAGGTACGGAATAACCGTTGATAAGATGACTGATCGACAGTGAGGCCGCCGCGATCACCAGCAGGGCATAAAATGTCTTTTTCCACTTCAGCTTTTTACTGAGTTCAAACAGACCCATAATAAAAGCGCTGGTAGTCATCAGCGCACCGGCAATAAGCGTCCGGTAGGCCGCCATGCTTTCACTGACAATCAGGTTAGGCAGGGCGGCGATAACCAGTAAGATAAACATCAGATAAAATTTGTCGTTACCGGCTGCCTTAATTTTCTTCAGCCCAAAACCGATAATGATCGACGAGATGATGACCGACACCGTCTTTGCGCCGAGGTCAAAATTGCAGATCACGTTCTTAAGGTATTCCGTGAAAAACCAGCTGAGCTTAGCCGGGATGTTATAGCTGAAGGCGGAGCGCGGCAGCGTGTGGCCATAAAGCTGGACCGGGAGGACCTTTGATGCGAGCAGCGCCGCAAACATACCGGCACCCAGTACGATCAGAGAGATTGCAGCCCGCTTCCTGTCAATTTTTCGTGCTGAAAGGCAGAGATCCAAGGCGGCAAAAAAGGTAAAGCTCATTGCGGCTGGCTGATAGAGACAAAAGGCAACGGTCAGCAGGCACACCGCTGACACGCGGCCTGTCACGCCGGGTTTAGTCGAGAAGTGGTAGCTGGCACCTGCCAGTAAAATGGCCGCGATGTAAGGAAAGCAGGATGCCCAGGCAATATAAACCTGAAAGGAGGGAAGCAGGCAGAGTAATAACGCAAAGGTTATCCGCTGAGCCTGGCTTTCCATCAGCTGATATTTCTGGCAAAGGGTATAGAGATAGTAGCCGGTAAAGATAAGCAGAATAATGGCGACACCGCGCAGGAGTGCCAGGCGTTCTATGCTCGCGACCAGGAATGAGGCGCTGTACTGAATAATGCCATAGACCGGTCTGCCCGACAGGGTGTCCCAGTTTAAAATACTGAGCCTGTCAAAATTGGCCCAGTAGAGATTGGTCCAGTCATCGGTATAGGCGTATTGGGTCAGCCAGGCGGGACTGTAGGCCACCAGAAACACTAACGCAAAAAGTAAAAAAACCTGACGGCGGGTCAGGCCGTTATCGGTAGCGATCATCTGTCATCCTTTTAATCTGACCATTATCTCTGCCCGTTTACCGGACAATTTAATCAATGTTTTCGGGTGGGCTTGATTTATTTTCCACGGATTTTCGCAAAATATAGCGAGGCCGGTTTTTGGTTTCCATATAGATGCGGCCAATATATTCACCCAGTACACCAATGCCAATCAGCTGAACTCCGCCAAGGAACAGTACGGAAACCAGGATAGAGGGATAACCAGGCACCGGATTACCGAACAGGAGTTTATCTGCAATCATCCAGAGCCCATAAAGAAAGGCCAGTGAGGCAACCAGAAAACCCAGATAAGACCAGATACGTAGCGGTACGGTTGAGAAAGAGGTCAGTCCCTCCAGCGCCAGATTCCACAATTTCCAGCCTCCGAATTTACTGTGCCCCGCGACCCGCTCAGTCCGGACATATTCAACAATGTCAGTCTGTCCGCCGACCCAGCTCAGAATGCCTTTCATAAACAGATTTTTTTCGGGCAGCCGTTTAATGTTCTCAACCACTTCCCGCGACATCAGCCGGAAATCACCCACGTTCTCTTCAATCTGCGGATAGCTGATTTTGTTATGCAGCTTGTAAAACCAGCGGGCGGTTTTGCGCTTCAGATGGCCATCAGCACTTCTGTCAATCCGTTTGGCTAAAACGATATCGGCACCCGCCTGCCATTTACGGACCATTTCGGGAATTATCGAAATCGGATCCTGTAAATCGACATCTATTGGAATTATGGCCTCGCCGGTTGCCGCTTCCAGTCCGGCAAACAGCGCCGGCTCTTTGCCAAAATTACGAATAAACGACAGGCTGCGCACCAGCGGATCACGCTGGCTCAGTTGAGTAATCAGCGCACGCGTTGCGTCCGTGCTGCCATCATCGATAAAAACAATTTCAACCTGCCAGGCCGCAAGCGCCTCATCTTTTCTCACGGCCTGATAAAAATGGGGAATAGCCTCTTCTTCATTGAATACCGGTACCACCAAAGAGATGTTCATGACTCTCCTTTAAAGACGATAAAGCGGGAAAAAAGGAAGCCACACGCCAGACTCAGGGCGGATGAGGCGATCAGCGTTATTAGAGGGTAGAGGCCGAGCCGGTCAGCGAGATAACCCACGCTAAAGGCCATTGCCCCCATAAACAGGACGTAAAGAAGATAGCGCCAGGCTGTTGCCTGCTGATTAAAGGTCCAGCGTGCATTCACAAAGAAAGAGAAGGTGACGGCCAGACAAAACGCCAACAGATTAGCGGTTGACTGGAAAAGGCCCAGGCTAAGGCAGATAAAGAAGGTGGCCCAGTGAAGCAGGGTATTGATGACACCTACCGTCAGATATTTTGCGAAGAAAGTCAGCATTTTATAGTGGTTTTTATTCGGTTTTGAAAAATATACAGCAAGTCGGATGGGATAAAAACTCCGGCGCTGACAAATCCTGACACTCTGAGACAGAATCATGATCTCACTGGCGCAGTACAAAACGTCATCATCCACGCCAGAAGTGTCAACTTTTCCTGACAGAGTTCTTTCTGCTGGTGCGCGACTTAGCGTATCATTGAACTATCTGAACCTGATTAAGGCGAACGCAATGCGTCTGGAAGTGTTCTGTCAGGACCGTATCGGTCTGACGCGTGAACTGCTCGACCTGCTGGTGGCACGCAATATTGATTTACGCGGTATTGAAATTACGGCGATTGGGCGCATCTATCTCAACTTTGCTGCGCTGGAATTTGATGCCTTCAGCAATCTGATGGCTGAAATCCGGCGTACGCCCGGCGTGACAGATGTGCGCACTGTCACGTACATGCCTTCTGAGCGGGAACACCGTGCGCTGAGTGCGCTGCTGGTGGCGATGCCCGATCCCGTGTTCTCAGTCGATCTGAAAAGTAAGGTTGAGTTAGCTAATCCGGCGGCACAGAACCTTTTCAATCTCGATGAAGAGAAGATGCGCAACTTCAGCGCCGGTCATCTGATCACCGGCTTTAACTTCATGCGCTGGCTGGAGAGCGAACGGGTGGAAGCGCAGGCGCAGCATGTCGTTATTGAGGGCCGGGATTTTCTGATGGAAGCGCGTCCCATCTATCTGCCGGGTGAAGAGGGCCAGAGCGATCGGCCGGTCGGCGCGATGGTGATGCTGAAGTCGACCGCCCGCATGGGCCGTCAGCTGCAGAATCTGGTGGTCACCGACGATTCGGAGTTTGATCACATCATTGCCGTGACGCCGAAAATGCGGCAGGTGGTGGATCAGGCCCGCAAGCTGGCGATGCTGGATGCGCCGTTGCTGATTGTGGGCGACACCGGCACCGGGAAAGACATGCTCGCGCGCGCCTGCCATCTGCGCAGCGCCCGCGGGAAAAATCCTTTCCTGGCGCTGAACTGCGCCTCACTGCCTGACGACGTTGCAGAAAGCGAGCTGTTTGGACATGCTGCGGGTGCCTATCCTAATGCGCTTGAAGGCAAGAAGGGCTTTTTCGAACAGGCGAACGGCGGCTCGGTGCTGCTGGATGAAATCGGTGAGATGTCGCCGAGAATGTAGACCAAACTGTTGCGTTTTCTCAATGACGGCACCTTCCGCCGCGTCGGTGAAGAGCATGAAGTGCATGTGAATGTGCGGGTTATCTGCGCCACGCAGAAGAACCTGATTGAGCTGGTACAGCGCGGAGAGTTCCGCGAAGATCTCTTCTACCGTCTCAACGTCCTGACGCTGCAGTTGCCGCCTCTGCGCGACCGTCCGCAGGATATTCTGCCGCTGACCGAGATGTTTGTTGCCCGCTTTGCGGATGAACAGGGGATGGCGCGTCCACGCCTCTCTCCGCAGCTCAACGCGTTTCTGACCCGTTATGCCTGGCCGGGCAACGTACGTCAGTTAAAGAATGCGCTTTACCGGGCGTTAACCCAGCTGGAGGGTTACGAACTGCGCCCTCAGGACATCGTACTGCCTGAGCAGGCGCTGGATGTGTCGCTGGGTGATGAGGCGCTGGAAGGAACGCTGGATCAAATTACCAGCCGTTTTGAGCGCTCAATCCTGACGCGGCTTTACCTCTCCTATCCCAGCACCCGAAAACTGGCAAAACGGCTCGGCGTATCACACACGGCGATAGCTAACAAGCTGCGGGAATATGGTCTGGGGCAGAAGCGCAGCGACAGCGAATAGGCTATGCGCGAAAGATAAAAAGCGGATAACCCGGTTATCCGCTTTTTTTGATTACTTCAGCGCGGCCAGCGCAGCGTCATAATCAGGTTCGTTGGTGATTTCATCCACCAGCTGGCTGTAAAGCACTTTATCATTCTCATCCAGCACTACCACCGCACGCGCGGTCAGCCCTTCCAGCGCACCATCGGCAATTTCCACGCCATAATCATACTTAAACTCTGAGCCGCGCAGCGTCGACAGGGTCACCACGTTGCTCAGGTTCTCTGCGCCACAGAAGCGCGACTGGGCAAACGGCAGGTCAGCAGAGATACATAACACCACGGTGTTATTCAGTTCGCTGGCTGCCTGATTGAATTTACGCACTGATGACGCACACACGCCGGTATCCACACTCGGGAAAATGTTCAGAATTTTGCGTTTTCCTGCATACTCAGAGAGCGCAACGTTAACCAGGTTCTTCGCCACCAGGGTGAACGCTTTGGCTTTATCGCCCGCCTGAGGGAACTGACCTGCAACCGGGACGGCATTACCCTGAAAATGAACAGTCTGAGACATAGTGATTCCTTTTGATGATAAAAAAGCGCTGATACAAAAAGGCTAAACTTAGCCGTTGTTTATGACATAAATGTTAAGGGTTTACGAGTTCAATTGTCGAAATCTCTGTGGCGGTCTGCCACTGCGTCATTCATTCTGGAGTGGAAATGAGAACGGTAAAAAGTTATCCCGAAGCCTGGCCGTTGCATACCCCGTTTGTCATTGCCCGTGGAACCCGAACCGAAGTGAAGGTGGTGGTGGTTGAGATTGAAGAGGCGGGCGTCAAGGGGGTGGGTGAGGCGACGCCTTATGCCCGCTACGGCGAAACCGAGGCCTCTGTACTGGCGCAGATCGCCTCTCTGCTGCCCGCGCTGCAGCAGGGCATGACGCGCGAGGCACTGCAGCAGGCGCTGCCCGCCGGTGCCGCACGTAACGCTATCGACAGCGCGCTGTGGGATCTCGCCGTTCATCAGCAGAAAAGCAGCCTGTGGCAGCTGAATGGCGTCACCGCGCCCCCGGAGGTGGTGACCGCCCAGACGGTGAGCATCGACACTCCGGCAGCGATGGCCAGCAGCGCGCTGGCGCTGTGGCAGCATGGTGCCACGCTACTGAAAATTAAGCTGGATGATAATTTCATTACCGAGCGGTTGATGGCGATCCGCGCAGCGGTGCCGGAAGCCACCCTGATAGTCGATGCGAACGAATCCTGGCATGCAGAGGGGCTGGCGGCGCGCTGCCAGCTGCTGGCCGATATCGACGTGGCGATGCTGGAGCAGCCGCTGCCCGCCGGTGAAGATGCGGCGCTGGAAAACTTTATTCATCCCCTGCCGATCTGTGCCGATGAGAGCTGTCACACGCGTGACAGCCTGCCAGCGCTGCGCGGCCGTTATGAGATGGTCAATATCAAGCTGGATAAGGCTGGCGGGCTGACCGAAGCGCTGGCGCTGGCCGAAGCGGCGCAGCAGCAGGGCTTTGCGGTCATGCTTGGCTGCATGCTCTGCACCTCGCGGGCGATACGCGCTGCACTGCCGCTGGTGCCGCAGACTCGTTTTGCCGATCTTGATGGCCCGACCTGGCTGGCAGTAGATGCCGAACCACCGATTAACGTGCGGAACGGTCAGTTACTCATTGCTGCCAGCGCAGCAGGTTAACCATCACCTCAAGGTAGAGTTCCGTCGCTTCATCCACGGAGATTACCGGCAGCTCCGCGGTCACGCAGGGCAGGCTGAGATCTTTGCACCAGCTGCCGAAGGAGCCGGGAGTGTCATATCCGACGCTGGTGACGCGGGGGAGGCCGGTGTGGTCGGCCAGCCAGCCGCCTATTTCTGGCTGATGCGGGTCATCAATGCACCCCAGCGGCTCATGCCAGGAGACGATCCAGCGTGGTTTGATCTGATGAATCAGGGCGCAGAGCGCCTGGGTTTCCGGTTCTGAGGCGGGATGATTGCCGGTTGAGAGCGCCACATCGCGCGCATCGGCGGCGCTGTTCCAGCGATAAACGGTATCGCCCGACTGCCAGTTTGCGGCCGGAAAGTTACGGTTGAGATCCACACCACTGGCATTCGCGCGCAACCCCAGCTGACAGCCGTCTGGATTAACCGCTAACACCACATGATGCCGCCGCATGCCATCGGGCAGCGTCCGCAATGCGGCGGAGAGCGTGGCGATAGCCGCATTCTCATCCCCATGGGTGCCTGCCAGGATCAGCCCGCTCTCCGAATCGCCCAGCGGAGCCGGAAACCAGAGCAGCGGTGCGCCCAGGAGTGAGCGACCATACTGCTGATACGGAACGTCCAGCTTGCCACGCAGCGGGCGCGGATGAAGTGGCGACATAATGATTTCCTCGAAGGGTTTTATTAAAAGTAGCGGAAAAGCAGAAGGCGGAAAATAGTTATTTATCCATCAGCGATTTGCGTTAAAGTGCCCTGCACAAGCTGCATCGCGATCGGCGTCGTGCAGCGCTTCTTTGGGGTAAAGGAGTGATTATGGTTAAAACCTTTCGCATGACGCTGGCCGCCATCAGTCTGAGCAGCCTCTTCACATCCGCCCTCGCGGCGAATCCACCCGCTGGCGCGCAGCTGGCCGAGCAGCAGCAGATCGTGCGTCATATCAAGGATGAACCCGCTTCGCTCGATCCGCTTAAAGCGGTCGGACTGCCAGAGATTCAGGTCATTCGCGATCTCTTTGAAGGCCTCACCAATCAGGATGCGCACGGCAAAATCGTACCGGGCGTGGCCCAGAGCTGGAGCAGCAGCGACAACAAAACCTGGATCTTTACGCTGCGCAACAACGCACGCTGGTCGAATGGCGAGCCGGTCACCGCGCAGGATTTTGTTTACAGCTGGCAGCGCCTTGTCGACCCTGAAAACAGTTCACCGTCGGCCTCCTTCGCCGCCTTAAGCGGTATTGAGAATGCGGCGGCGATCGCCAAAGGTCAGATGACACCGGATAAGCTGGGCGTGGTGGCACAGGATAACAGCCGCCTGAAGGTCACGCTGGATCGGCCGGTGCCGTGGTTCCCGGCGCTGGTGGCTAACGTGGCGCTCTTTCCGGTGCCGCAGAAGACCCTGGCGCAGCAGGGCGACAGCTGGACCGCGCCTGGTAAACTGGTCGGCAACGGGGCCTATCAGCTCAGCGAGCGCGTGGTAAATGAGAAAATTGTCCTGACGCGCAATCCGCACTACTGGGATGATGCCCATTCGGTTTTGACCCGGGTGACGTTTGTTCCGATCAATGAAGAGTCGAGTGCCACCAAACGTTATCGCGCCAACGACATCGATATCACCGAATCTTTTCCTAAAGAGATGTATGGTCTGCTGAAGAAAAGTCTGCCGGGTGAGGTCTACACGCCTGACCAGCTGGGCACCTATTACTATGCATTTAATACGCAGAAGGGGCCGACCGCTGACGCGCGGGTGCGCAAAGCGCTCTCCTGGTCTATTGATCGCCGGATTATTGCGGAAAAAGTGCTGGGAACCGGTGAAAAACCCGCATGGCACTTTACCCCGGATGTCACCGCTGGCTTCAGGCCGCTGCCTTCTTTCCTGCAGCAACATGACCAGAACAATCTCAACGCTCAGGCAAAAGCACTGCTCACCGCAGCGGGCTATGGCCCGGGTAAACCGCTCAGGCTTAAGCTGCTTTATAACACCTCGGAGAGCCATCAGAAGATTGCTATCGCGGTGGCGTCCATGTGGAAAAAGAATCTTGGCGTGGATGTCTCGCTGGAAAATCAGGAGTGGAAAACCTACATCGACAGTCGTAACAGCGGCAATTTCGATGTGATCCGGGCATCCTGGGTCGGCGATTACAATGAGCCGTCCACTTTCCTGAATCTGCTGACTTCCGGCAACAGCAGCAACATTCCCCGCTTCAGCAACGCGGATTACGATGCCGTGCTGGCCAAAGCGAGTCGCGAGACCAGTGACGAGGCGCGCAACAGCGATTACAACCGCGCGGAACAGATTCTGGCGGATCAGGCACCCATCGCCCCGATCTATCAGTACACCAATGGCCGCCTGATTAAACCCTGGGTCAAAGGGTATCCCATCACCAACCCCGAAGATGTCGCCTACAGCCGCGAGCTCTGGATCGAGAAACATTAAGCCTCCGGTGGCTGTTCATCCGGCCACCGGCTGACATCTTTCTACACAGCCCGGAGATTGCAACTCATCGCCGCCACGCTAGACTGTATCGTATTGATTTTGATAGTGAGGGGACGGTGTGGACGTAATTGAAGGAAAAGCATTGCAGGTTTCAGACGCCATCATTTCCTGCCAGCTTGATGGCAAGGGCGGCATGATCCCGATCGCGGAAGATGAGGTGATTCAGTGCGAGCAGCCCTGCTGGCTGCATCTGAACTACACTCATCGTAAAAGCGCAGAGTGGCTGCAGTCGACGCCTCAAATCCCCGATGCCGTCCGTGATGCCCTGGCGGGTGACAGTATGCGTCCGCGCGTCAGCCGTCTGGGTGATGGCTTCATGATTGTGCTGCGCAGCGTTAACCACAACAGCGACGCGCGCCGTGACCAGCTGGTCGTGATGCGGGTCTTTATCAACGACAAGCTGATTGTTTCGACCCGCCGGCGCAAAGTCTCTGCCGTGGATGAAGTTCTGACCGACCTGCAGAACGGCAACGGCCCGATCGATTGCGGCAGCTGGCTGGTCGATGTCTGTGATGCCCTGACCGATCACACCAGCGAATTTATCGAAGAGTTGCATGACAAAATCATTGAGCTGGAGGATGCGCTACTGGATCAGCGGATGCCCGCGCGGGGTGAGCTGGGTCTGCTGCGCAAACAGCTGATTGTGATGCGACGCTATATGGCCCCGCAGCGCGATGTCTATGCCCGGCTGGCGAGCGAAAAACTGGCCTGGATGGATGACAACGAGCGGCGTCGGATGCAGGAGATTGCCGACAGGCTGGGACGCGGGCTGGATGACCTGGATGCCGGCGTGGCGCGAACCGCCATTCTGGCCGACGAGGTTGCCTCTGCCATGGCCGAATCGATGAACCGGCGCACTTATACCATGTCAGTCATGGCGATGATTTTCCTGCCAGCCACCTTCCTGACCGGTCTGTTCGGCGTCAACCTCGGCGGCATTCCGGGCGGAGAATGGCGATACGGCTTTTCCATTTTCTGCCTGCTGCTGGTGGTTCTGGCTGTCGGCGTCGCCGGTTATCTGCGTAAACGGCACTGGCTGTAGCGCGACGGGGAGGGACCATCTCAGTCCAGGCGCTGAAATTCGAGGAAAGGCGGCAAAAGCTGATCGATATCAAGAACCCGATGTCGCCGTTGACGCAAACTCTCTCCCGCAGGTGAATGCAACGTCAAGCGATGGGCGTTGCGCTCCATATTGTCTTACTTCCTGATTTAGAATTAATGCATAGCACATTTAATTCGAAACATGCCGGCCAGTGCGCCGGCTTTTTTTTGCCTGGCTGGCTGGAACGCCGTTCCTTACCTAAGCTTAAAGTCCATTCGCAAGAAAAGGAGTACGGCATGAGCGCGATTTATAACAGCGAGCCGATCCCCACGGATCCGACCCCGATTCCTGACCCGATCCCCCATCCGCAACCTCAGCCCGATCCGCCGACGGATCCGGAATTTCCGCCGATAATGGATCCACCGCCACACCGCAACATATAAAAAAAGGGCGTGCTGCCAGCAGCACGCCCTTCTGTTTATGCGGCACTTACTTAATCTGAAGCACATCCAGACGTGCGCCTGTGACAGGGGCATCTTCATCATCGAGCCGCCAGCCTGCCGGCTGTAACGGCAGCGTTTCGCGGTCAAAGGCGATATCGCCCCCGTCCACCACCGCATCGCCATGTTTGATGCCTTTAAAGTCGAACAGATTGACATCGGCGAGGTGCGACGGCACGACATTCTGCATTGCACTGAACATCGTTTCGATACGGCCCGGGTAGCGCTTATCCCAGTCACGCAGCATATCGGCTACCACCTGACGCTGCAGGTTTGGCTGAGAACCGCAGAGGTTGCAGGGGATAATCGGGAACTGACGCGCTTCCGAGAAGCGGATGATATCTTTTTCACGGCAGTAGGCCAGCGGGCGGATCACAATCTGCTTGCCATCGTCGCTCATCAGCTTCGGTGGCATGCCTTTCATTTTCCCGCCATAGAACATGTTGAGGAACAGCGTCTGCAGAATGTCATCGCGGTGGTGGCCCAGCGCAATTTTCGTGCAGCCCAGCTCCGTGGCAACGCGGTACAGAATGCCACGGCGCAGGCGTGAGCAGAGAGAGCAGGTGGTTTTCCCTTCCGGAATCTTCTCTTTGACGATGGAGTAGGTATCTTCTTCGATAATCCGGTACTCCACACCCTGAGACTCCAGATAGGCCGGGAGGATATGCTCAGGGAAGCCAGGCTGCTTCTGGTCCAGGTTAACGGCAATCAGGCTGAAACTGACCGGGGCGCTTTTTTGCAGACTGCGCAGAATTTCCAGCATGGTATAGCTGTCTTTTCCGCCCGACAGGCAGACCATGATGCGGTCACCTTCTTCGATCATATTGAAATCTGCAATGGCTTCGCCGACATGACGGCGCAGGCGTTTCTGCAGTTTATTGAGGTTGTACTGTTCTTTCTTGTCAACCGTTTGATTATCTTGCATTTTTACCTATCTCTAAAACCAGAAAGCGTAGCCTGAGGGCAGATCAACGTGCGCATTCAGCCAGCCACTTCTCTGCGGTGTCACGAATATGCAGCGTATGGTACGGATTGTTGCCGCGAATGCCAGTGCCGGAGTGAAGTAATCCGCGGATTAAGACGCCAGAGTTCACCTTCCGCACGTTGCGTAAAGGCAAAAGGGGAGAGAAAAGGATGTTGCAGCATTTCACAGTGGCGCATGCGGCGGAGAAAAGTCAGCGTTACGTCCTCAGCTGGCGGGGACCTCTTTCCACTGACAGTCGATTTCATCACTGTGCGAGGAGCAGGAGGGGGATGAAGCCTGGTCAGTCGCGGTTCGCGCGTTATCGTTCTTTGTCGCGCAGCCTGCGATCATAAAAATGAAGGGGAGGATTAACAGATATTTCATTGACGCCACCGGTTCAGCAAATTAACCAGCATGAGCAGGTAAAGATCAATCAGACATAAACAGGCACTATTATATCGGGAGTGAAATTTGACCCATATCAAATTTAAATATTTTGCTTTTTAAATCGGGGGTTCTGCGTGAGTCAGGCTGGGACAGATTAAACGGAATGATCTGAAAGTCGCACGCGGTTTAATCTGTGTTGAGCGGAAAAGATTATAATCAGCTTCATCGACAGGCTGGTTTAATGGCCTGAATCGAACTCTCTGTTAATTTCAGACTGCACTTTATTCTCTAAAAAAAGAGAGAGTAAACAATCAGTTGTTTGTTTCTTGAGAACGTGTCCACCCGGATGAAAAAGCATAACGTCGCCGGGCTTGGTTTTATCCAACGTAAAATCAACAGACAGACGTCCAGGGAGTCGTTTCGCACATTTCGGCAATACAGCGGAACAGGGGAACCGTTTAATATCCCGCTGTGCAATCAGGTTAAAAAAAGGAGTGGTGATTAACCGCGATGAGAAAGCCGGATAACGATCACAAAATAAAAAAGTCTGGTGTGAAATTTATCATGACGCTGCTGCTTTTTTTAATCTGTTATGTCGCCGTAATGTATTGCGGCGTTCTGCTGCTGCTGAACCGGCACGGCTTACTCCATTTTCTGCTGCACTGAATTTGATTAGCCGCAGGCTTTAAAGATCCAGCGATAGGCATGGTGTAAAAAATGCCTGAGTACGCCAAGAATGTTTTCAGCGCCTTCCTCAGCCAGACATTGTCCGGTTTCAAGCGCATTATTCACTGAGTTGCGATGGTCCAGAATCATGATAATGGCCACCGCAGCCGCGAGCAGGATAACCGTCAGCAGGCTTAGCCCGCGCCAGTTGCTTTTACGTGCGGTCGCGGACAGGGCATTGTCTGCAGGGTCAGAGTCAGGGCGCATCGGTCTCCGGCTGTCATCATTTCGCTGATAAATAATACCGGATTATGTCATTAATTTCTGACCGGCTCCATGTGTCAGGTCAGGGGATGGTCATTCTGAAGGGTGACAGTGGATCAGGCTGTTAACAACGTCGGCAGCAGGCAAGGGGAGCGCCATCGTCTGCGCCGACATTTTCAGGGGGGTTGAACCCACCGGGCTGGCGCACCAGCACGGTGAGACAGGACAGATGCTCACATCATTTCCAGCGACTGCACCCCTTTAATCTCCATCACCTTATCGTAAAGATGCGCGTCATTTGACCTGCGCGACAGCGTAACCTGTACGCTGAGTTCACACAGTCCGCTTTCCTGATCGCGATTAATCACCGTCACGTTGCCGTAGCGGATGCCTTCCCGCTGCATCACCAGCAGCACCAGCGGTACACTCTTCGGCTTCAGGAAAACCAGCAGGGTATGGTGTTTACCGATTAAAACGTGGCTCAGACGGCGGAACACTTCCAGCACGACCAGCGCCAGCACGGTGCCATAGATGCCGATCTCATACATGCCGCTGCCGATGACCAGGCCAATCGCTGCGGTTACCCATAAACCCGCCGCCGTGGTTAAGCCCTTCACCACCTGCTTCTGAATCATGATGGTACCCGCGCCCAGGAAGCCCATGCCGCTGACCACCTGCGCCGCAATACGGCTGGGGTCCAGCGCGACATGGTCGCTGTTCAGCATATCGGCAAAGCCATATTTCGACACCAGCATGAACATCGCACTGCCGATCCCGACCAGGATGTGGGTGCGAAGTCCGGCTTCTTTGGCCCGCATCTGCCGCTCCAGGCCGATGAGGCCGCCAAGAATACCGGCCAGCGCAATGCGAATTAACATATCCATTAACATGGCTTTACTCCGAAATAAGGGGGGCCGGAAAAGGGTGACAGTTCAGTGTTACCAGGTAAACAAGATAATTCTGCTTGCAAAACACGCCGCAGAAATTTGTAAAAAGCTGTTTCACCTCTCGACCCCTTGTGCTGCCTGACATATGCTGAGCCAGCCTATTATCCCAATTCCCGGAGTCCGACTGATGAAAGCAGCCACCTTTTTGCTGGCCGGTGCCGCGTTATTCCTCTCTGCCTGCAGCAGCCACAGTGATGATAACGAGCCACCGCAACAAGCCACCGCCGCCCATGTTCAGCCCCGCGTGGTGATGTCTTCTCTGGCAGAAAGCACCTGTGAAAATGCAGGCGGAACCCTGGCTTTTTCGCATCAGCTGGATGGATCCCGGGTGGGGATGTGTCAGTTAGTGAACGGGCGTCGTTGTGATGAGCAGGCGCTGATCGGCGGGCACTGCGCGCGCTGATAGACAGGCCGGATTGCTCCGGCCCGCACCCTCAGACAGAGAGTCGGTTCGGGCAGTTTTCACCGCGATCGAGCTGACTGAGATTGCTTAACGTGGTTTCAGAAATGGCGGTCAGGGCTTCGGCGGTTAAAAACGCCTGATGGCCGGTGAAGAGCACGTTATGGCACGCCGACAGACGGCGGAAGACATCGTCCTGAATCACATCATTCGACTTATCTTCAAAGAACAGGTCGCGTTCGTTCTCATAAACATCCATGCCGAGCGCGCCAATCTTCTGCTGCTTCAGCGCATCAATCGCCGCCTGTGAATCGATCAGGCCACCGCGGCTGGTATTGATAATCATGACGCCGTCACGCATCTGGCTGAACGCCTCGGCGTTGAGCAGATGGTGATTTTCCGGCGTCAGCGGGCAGTGCAGCGTAATGACGTGCGACTCTGCAAACAGCGTCTTCAGATCGACATACTCCGCGCCAAGTTCCAGCGCCTGCTCGCTCGGCCAGGGATCAAACGCCAGCAGCCGCATGCCAAAGCCTTTCAGGATGCGCATGGTCGCAATGCCGATTTTACCGGTGCCTATCACGCCCGCCGTTTTGTTATGCATGTTAAAGCCGGTCAGGCCGTCGAGTGAAAAGTTCGCGTCACGGGTGCGCTGATAGGCGCGATGAATACGGCGGTTCAGCGTCATCATCAGGCCAATAGCATGCTCCGCGACCGCTTCCGGCGAATAGGCGGGCACACGCACCACCTCCAGGCCCAGCTCTTTTGCAGCGTCCAGATCGACATTATTAAAACCGGCACAGCGCAGCGCGATATACTTCACACCCAGCGCGGCCAGCTCTTCCAGCACCGGTCGGCTGCCATCATCATTGACAAAGATGCAGACCGCATCGCAATCCACTGCCGTTTTTGCTGTGCTTTCAGTGAGTAAAAAGTCGAAGAACACCAGTTCAAAGCCGAACTGCTGATTGACCTGCTCAAGGTATTTCTGATCGTAATGCTTGGTGCTGTAAACCGCGATCTTCATCGTTGTGCTCCTGCAGAGGTGATAGACCAAGGATAACGTTTTCTGACGGACTTTGCTGAAACCGCTGAAATGCGTCCGGGGCAGACCTTCACCTCGCGCAATTTACATGCCATCATCATGGTCAGGATAGGGTGAGGAAAAGGATTATGGCTTTTATGCCACGGAGAGTCCGGCGGCGGCTGGCGGCTGTTCTGGCGCTGATTCTGCTGCTGCTCGGCCTGATGTTAACAGTGACACAGTGGCTGCCCCGGCTGGTCGGGATCTGGCTGCCGCAGGAGACCCGCATTGAGCTGTCTGGCGCACCGCGCTGGCGGGAGGGAGGCCTGTGGTTGCCAGAAATTCGTTATCTGGCGGGCGACTGTACGCTGGCAACGGTAGAAGCCGTCTCGCTGGGCTGGCATCAGTCGCGCTGGAAACTTAACGCGTCCGCGCTGACGCTGGACAGCGCCTGTCTGCAAAAACTGCCGGCGGACGACGACAATCCCGGTTCGCCCAGAACGCTGGCCGAATGGCAGGCAATGCTGCCGGGTGCCGATGTCCATCTGGATAAGCTGACGGTGGCCCCGTGGCAGACCTACGCGGGTACACTGGATCTCACGCTGGAAAAAGATCGCCAGCGTCTGACTTATCGGGGTGACAATCTGCAGCTGGCGGCAACGCTGACCGGTCAGCAACTGGCAGTCGATCATCTGACGCTGACCCATCCGGCACTCTCTGAACCCATCACCCTCAAGGGGCATCTTGAACTTCCCACCTTTGCCAGTGACCTGCCGGTAAATGGCGAGGTGGCCGGACAACTGGCGCTGGCTGCGCTGCCGCATCCGCTTCAGCTCAGCCTCAACTGGCAGCAGCAGCAGGGCGTAGTCGTCGCAACGACGGCGGAACAGGATCGCCCGCTTCTGCGTCTCCCCTGGCAGATCAGTCGCGACCAGATTCAGATTGAGAAGGGGGAATATTACTGGCCATTCACCGCCCAGCCGCTCTCCGGCTTTGTGAACCTGACGCTGGAGAACTGGCAGTCGGGGCTTGAACAGAGCCAGATCAGCGGACGCCTCAATCTGCTGACCCGGGGGCGCGGCGGCAAGGGCAACGTTGTGCTGGGTTTCGGCCCCGGCCACCTCAGCCTGACAGAGAGCCATCTGCCGTTTCAGCTGACCGGCGAAAGTAAGCTGGCGGATCTGCAACTCTACGGCTCCATTCCGGGCGTGCTCAGCGGGTCGCTCCTCGATCCTCAGCTGCAACTCCAGCCTAAATCGCTGCTGCGCCTGCGGGGCCGTCTGCTCTCCACGCTGGAGGTGGACGAGGCGCGCTGGCCGCTGGCGGGCGTGCGCCTCTCATCGCAGGGGATTGATGGCCGTCTGCAGGTGATTCTTAACGCGCACGATGCCAGTTTTGGCCGTTTCCAGCTGCATCTCGATGGGCGTGCCAGCGACTTCTGGCCTGATAAGGGCGAATGGAACTGGCGCTACTGGGGCGGAGGCGAGATGCTGCCGCTTCAGGCACGCTGGGATGTAAAAGGCACGGGCGGCTGGCACGATACGCTGATCCATCTGGATACGCTCTCCACCGGGTTTAATCAACTGGCCTACGGCAGTGTCAACGTCGCCAGTCCGCGTCTGACGCTCACTGAACCCGTTAACTGGCAGCGCGATGCGGCCCACCCGGCGTTTAATGGCCACTTCCGGCTGCAGGCGGGCGAGACCCGGTTCAGCTATGGCGGCAGGCTGGCTGATTCTACGCTCGATTTCGAGGCGAAAGGCCGCGACCCCGGCGACTTTATCTGGCGGGGCAGCCTGAATGCCGGCAGGATTGGCCCGCTGCGGGTCAATGGTCGCTGGGATGGCGAACGGCTGCGCGGTCAGGCCTGGTGGCCGTCACAGTCGCTCCGGGTGTTTCAGCCGTTAATCAGCCCGGACATGAAAATGCAGATTCAGGATGGTCAGCTGCAGGCGCAGTTCGCCTTTTCCGCTGCCCCCGATCAGGGTTTTCAGGCCGGTGGACACTGGTCGGTGAAGCAGGGCAGCGTCTGGACGCCGGACAGCCAGATCAATGGTATCGACTTCTCACTGCCCTTTCGCTTCAGGGCCGGGCAGTGGCAGTTTGGTCAGCATGGCCCGGTTTCCCTGCGCATTGCCGAGGTAAAAAACCAGTTTGCGATGCAGAATATCCGTGCCGATCTGCAGGGCAGCTGGCCGTGGAGCGAAGCCGCGCCGCTGAGGTTGCAGGATGTCAGTCTGGAACTCCTCGGCGGGCAGATTATGCTGCCCGCATTGCAGATGCCACAGCATGAGCCTGCGCGGGTAACGCTGCGTCAAATCAGCCTCAGCGAGCTGGTGACCGCACTGAAGCCTAAGCAGTTCGCCATGTCGGGACGGGTTAACGGTGAACTGCCGCTGTGGCTCAATAATCCCCGCTGGCTGGTCGAGAAAGGGTGGATAGCCAACAGCGGCCCTCTGACTTTCCGGCTGGACAACGATATGGCGGATTCGATTACCCGTAATAACGTCGCCACCGGCGCGGCGCTGGACTGGCTACGCTATATGGAGATCTCCCGTAGCTGGGCGACGATTAATCTGGATAACCTCGGCGACCTGAGCATGACGGCAGAGGTGCAGGGCGTCAGCCGGTTCAGCAACCGTCGTCAGACGGTGAATCTTAACTACCATCATCAGGAAAATCTGTTTCAGCTCTGGCGCAGCCTGCGCTTTGGCGATAATTTGCAATCCTGGCTGGAACAACACGCGACTTTGCCATCGAACAAGGACACTTCACCATGAGCCTGAGGGCACTACTGGTTCTGGCAGCCGGACTGCTGAGCATCGGCTGCGTGCCGCGCATTGAGGTTACGGCACCGAAAGATCCCATCACCATCAATATGAACGTAAAAATTGAGCATGAGATCCACATCAAGGTGGATAAAGACGTGGAAGCGTTACTGAAAAACCAGAGCGGTCTGTTCTGAGGAGAGCACGTATGAGACGCAAAAGCGCGGCGCTGCTACTCGCGCTGATGATGATGCAGCCCGCCTGGGCGCTGACGCTGGATCAGGCCCGGCAGTCGGGGCTGGTGGGCGAAACGCTCTCCGGCTACCTCGCGGCGCGCGCCGGAGACAGCGAAACCCAGGCACTGGTGCAGCGCATCAACGCCGGACGGCATCAGCAATATCAGCGGCTGGCAGAACAGAACAATCTCTCCACGGCGGATATCGCCAGCATTGCCGGGCAGAAACTGGTGAGCCGGGCGGCGGTGGGGGAATATGTGCGGGGCATTAACGGTCAGTGGCTGAGAAAAGAGGCTCCGGGCACGCCGTAAGCCGCAAAAAAAAACCGGGCGCGTGGCCCGGTTGATTGTGCGTCTCATCCTGAGATGAGCGCCTTTTAAGCGGTGACGATCTGTTTGATCGCGTCTTTCGCTTCAGCGGTCGCTTTGCTGGCCACTTCAGGACCATAGGCGATACCTTCAGCAAACACGAACTCAACGTCAGTGATGCCGATGAAGCCCAGGAACAGCTTAACGTATGGCGTCAGCAGATCGGTCGGGGTGTCTTTGTGAATCCCGCCACGGCTGGTGATCACAACCGCTTTTTTCCCTTTAACCAGACCTTCCGGGCCTGCTTCGGTGTAGCGGAACGTCACGCCTGCACGGGCAATCAGGTCGAAATAGTTTTTCAGCTGGGTCGGGATGTTGAAATTGTACATCGGTGCCGCAATAACCACTTCGTCATGTGCCTGCAGTTCTTCAATCAGCGCGTTGGAGAGATCCAGCGCTTCCTGCTGGCGCGGAGACAGCGGCGTGTCAGAAGGACGCATAGCACCGACCAGTTCACCATCCAGAACCGGAATCGGGTTCGCCGCCAGATCACGAACGGTCACGTCTTTACCCTGGGCTTTTGCCTGTTCAACGTAGAAGTCAGCAAGCTGGCCTGATTGTGAGTAGCCTGCGAGGATGCTTGATTTCAGAACTAAAACTTTGCTCATGGTGATTTCCTGTCTGTAACGCGGAAGGGTTTCCGCTCAATGGTTTACACTCTACGGTTATCAATGGCGCGGTGAAAGCGCAATATTTCGAGAGCTATGTTCGAATTTATTGAATAAGCGTAACCGGGGCGCGTCCCCGGAACAGTTCAGAATGTGCTATTATGCGCGCAATTATTTTCACTGAATCAGCTGGTTATCCCGGCGTCCAGGGCGCTGTTTCTGCAGCGACACTGTCTGAGTAAGGTACGTCACTATTATGTCATCTCCCGATACGTCTCCACTGACCGCGCTCCGGGCCCGGCTCGACGGCTTAATGCTTCGCGATCGCCAGCGGCTGCAGCGCCGTCTGCAGGGGGCCAGAAAAGTCAAAAGCCCCGAGGCACAACAGGGCATAGCCCGCGAGCTGGAGCAGGACGTTTTCGCCGCTGAACAGCGTGTCGCCCAGCGGCGCGCGGCGACGCCAGCCATCACCTTCCCGGACAATCTGCCTGTCAGCCAGAAACAGCAGGATATCGCTGAGGCGATTCGCGATCACCAGGTCGTGATTGTGGCGGGGGAAACCGGCTCCGGTAAAACCACGCAGCTGCCGAAAATCTGTCTGGCGCTGGGGCGTGGCGTGACCGGATTGATTGGTCACACCCAGCCCCGTCGTCTGGCGGCACGAACCGTGGCCAATCGCATCGCCGATGAGCTGAACACCTCGCCCGGCGGCTGTGTCGGCTATAAAGTGCGGTTTAATGACCAGGTGAGCGAGCTGACCCAGGTCAAACTGATGACCGATGGGATCCTGCTGGCGGAGATCCAGCAGGATCGCCTGCTGATGCAATATGACACCATCATCATCGACGAAGCCCACGAGCGTAGCCTGAATATCGACTTCCTGCTCGGTTATCTGCGTGAGCTGCTGCCGCGGCGTCCCGATCTCAAGGTGATCATCACCTCTGCGACCATCGACCCGCAGCGTTTCTCGCGGCATTTCAACAATGCGCCGGTTATCGAAGTTTCCGGGCGCACCTTCCCGGTGGAAGTGCGCTACCGGCCGGTGGTTGAAGAGGCGGAGGATGGCGACCGTGACCAGCTGCAGGCGATCTTTGATGCCGTCGATGAACTCGGACAGGAGAGCCGGGGCGATATTCTGATCTTCATGAGCGGCGAGCGTGAAATCCGCGATACCGCCGACGCGCTGAATAAACGCGACCTGCCGCACACTGAAGTGCTGCCGTTGTATGCACGACTGTCGAACGCCGAACAGAACCGGGTGTTCCAGTCGCACAGCGGCCGCCGCATCGTGCTGGCCACCAACGTGGCGGAAACCTCGCTGACGGTGCCCGGCATCAAATATGTGATTGACCCCGGCACCGCGCGTATCAGCCGCTACAGCTTCCGCACCAAAGTGCAGCGTCTGCCGATTGAGCCGATTTCTCAGGCCTCGGCCAATCAGCGTAAAGGACGATGCGGACGTGTTTCCGACGGTATCTGTATCCGCCTCTACTCGGAAGAGGATTTCCTGAGTCGTCCGGCCTTTACTGACCCCGAAATTCTGCGCACCAACCTGGCGTCGGTGATCCTGCAGATGACCTCGCTGGGGCTGGGCGATATCGCGGCGTTCCCCTTTGTGGAAGCGCCCGATAAGCGCAATATTCAGGATGGTATCCGCCTGCTGGAAGAGCTGGGCGCGCTGACGCTGAATGAAGAGACGGGTCACTACACCCTCACCGGCTCCGGGCGTCAGCTGGCGCAGTTGCCGGTCGATCCGCGCCTGGCGCGAATGGTGCTGGAGGCGCAGCGGCTGGGCTGTGTGCGCGAAGTGATGATTATCACTGCCGGCCTGTCAATTCAGGATCCGCGCGAGCGTCCGGCAGAGAAGAAGCAGGCCTCTGATGAAAAACACCGGCGCTTTGCTGACAAAGATTCCGACTTCCTGGCCTATGTCAATCTGTGGAACTATCTGGCGGAGCAGCAGAAAGCCCTGTCCGGCAACCTGTTCCGACGCCAGTGCAAAAGCGACTTTCTCAACTATCTGCGCGTGCGTGAGTGGCAGGATATCTACACCCAGCTGCGGCAGGTGGTGCGCGAACTAGGTATTCCGGTCAACAGCGAACCGGCCCCGTTACAGCAGGTTCACTGTGCGCTGTTGAGCGGTCTGCTGTCGCACATCGGGCAGAAAGATGCCGACAAGCAGGAGTATACCGGCGCGCGTAATACCCGCTTCGCCATCTTCCCCGGCTCCGGGCTGTTTAAGAAGCCGCCGAAGTGGACCATGGTGGCAGAGCTGGTCGAAACCAGCCGCCTCTGGGGGCGGACGGCGGGACGCATTGAGCCGGAGTGGATTGAACCGCTGGCGCAGCATCTGACGAAGCGCAGCTACAGCGAACCGCACTGGGAGAAATCGCAGGGGGCGGTGATGGCAACCGAGAAGGTCACGCTCTATGGCCTGCCGATTGTTGCCGCGCGCAAGGTCAACTACGGCAGTATCGATCCCACCCTGAGCCGCGAACTCTTTATCCGCCACGCCCTCGTCGAGGGCGACTGGCAGACGCGTCACGCTTTCTTCCGCGCCAATCAGAAACTGCGCAGCGAAGTGGAAGATCTGGAGCATAAATCCCGTCGCCGCGACATTCTGGTCGATGACGAAACGCTGTTTGCTTTTTATGATCAGCGTATCGGCAAAGAGGTGGTCTCGGCCAGACATTTTGACAGCTGGTGGAAACGGGCCAGCCGCGATAACGCCGACCTGCTCAACTTCGACAGGCAGATGCTGATCAAAGAGGGCGCGGATAAGGTCAGTCAGCTCGACTATCCCAACTTCTGGCATCAGGGCAACCTGAAACTGAAGCTGAGTTACCAGTTCGAGCCAGGCGCAGATGCCGATGGCGTGACGGTCCATATACCGCTGCCGTTGCTGAATCAGGTTGAGGATAGCGGCTTTGAATGGCAGATCCCCGGCGTGCGCCGTGAGCTGATTATTGCGCTGATTAAGTCGCTGCCGAAACCGCTGCGCCGCCATCTGGTGCCTGCTCCTAACTACGCCGAGGCGTTTCTGGGAAGGGTGACGGCGATGGAGATGCCGCTGGCAGATGCGCTGGCGCGCGAGTTTCGCCGCATGACCGGCGTTACGCTGGAGCGGGAGAACTGGCAGTGGGATCAGGTTCCCGATCATCTGAAAATGACTTTCCGGGTGGTCGACGAGCACAATCGTAAACTGCTGGAAGGCAAGGACCTCACCGCGCTCAAGGCCCGGCTGAAAGACAAGGTGCAGGAGACGCTGTCGAAAGTGGCCGATGACGGGCTGGAACAGAGCGGGCTGCATCTCTGGAGCTTTGGCGAACTGCCTCGCAGCTATGAACAGAAGCGCGGCAGTTACCAGGTGAAAGCCTGGCCTGCGCTGGTGGATGAAAAAGAGAGCGTCGCGATCCGCCTGTTTGACAGCGAGCAGGAGCAGCAAAAGATGATGTGGCGCGGCCAGCGTCGCCTGCTGCTGCTGAATGTGCCATCGCCGGTGAAGTATCTGCACGAGAAGTTACCGAACAAGGCCAAACTCGGACTCTACTTTAACCCCTATGGCAAAGTGCTGGAGCTGATCGACGACTGCATCGCCTGCGGCATCGATAAACTGATGGGGGAAGCGGGCGGCCCTGCCTGGGATCAGGCCTCGTTTGAGCAGTTGCGTGACAAAGTCCGCGGTGAGCTTAATGAGACCGTGGTGACGATAGCTAAGCAGGTAGAGCAGATTCTGACGGCGGTCTTTAACATCAATAAACGGCTGAAAGGCCGGGTGGATATGACCATGGCGCTGGCGCTGTCCGATATCAAAGCGCAGTTAAACGGACTGGTCTATCGGGGCTTTGTCACCGGTAACGGCTGGCAGCGACTGGCCGACACGCTGCGTTATCTGCAGGGCATTGAGCGGCGACTGGAGAAACTGCCTGCCGATCCGCACAGCGATCGGGCGCGGATGCTGAAAGTTCAGGCGGTGGAACAGGCGTACCAGGCGTGGCGCAACAAGCTGCCGCCGCAGCGTCAGGATGATGAAGAGGTGCTCAGCATTCGCTGGATGATTGAAGAGCTGCGCATCAGCTACTTTGCTCAGCAGCTGGGTACGCCTTATCCGATCTCGGATAAGCGTATTCTGCAGACGATGGAGCAGATAGCGGGCTGAAAGCCGGGTGCGCACGGAGCGTGTGCACCCGACAGCCGCTCAGGCTGCACGCAATTACTGCGCGAGGGATTCCAGCTTATCTTTAAATGAGGTGACCGCAATCGCGCGGTTGTCCGCCAGATAGCGATCCTTTGCCGCGGGCGCGGAGCTCTGCACCGCAATCAGCTGCCAGCCTTTGTCGCTGTTGAGCAGCAGCGGTGAACCGCTGTCGCCAGGCAGGGTGTCGCACTGATGTGACAGCACGGCGCGCTGCGCCCAGCCGGTAATCAGACAGTTGCTGTGGGAATAGAGTGTATCCAGGTGATCGGCCGGATAGCCCGCCTGCGTCACTTTACGACCGGTCAGCTTCAGGGCGGCCGTCAGGTCGCTGCGCGAGCCCTCAAACAGCGGGATAGGGGTAATGGCCGACGGTGGATTGCGTAATATCACAATGCCATAGTCATACGGGGCCGCACTGCTCGGCACGATCCAGCCTTCACCATCTGCCTTTAACTTCGAGGCCAGCGACGGCTCAACCCGCGCATCAATGTCATGCAGTTCATAGCGCCAGCCTTTGTCGCTGGCCATAAAACGCAGCGCAACCGGCTTATCAAAGTTACCCGGCGGGGCGAGCAGACAGTGTCCGGCCGTCAGCGCCAGATGGGGAGAGATGAGCGTGGCTGTACAGAGGTTACCGCTTTCTGTTTCGAGCTGACCAATCGCATCCCAGGGAGCAGCGGTGATATCCGTGATTGCCTGGCGATGATCCTTGCCGAAGAACAGCATCTTAATTTCAGCCGGTGTCGGCGAATCATCGTCATCATCGGCATGAACCGTCGTGGCAAAGCTGAAAAGTCCAACCATTAACAAGGTAGCCAGGCGCATAGAAATCTCAATGGCGAGAAAATAGACGTTATTGTTATCACGTAAGAACGGTAACTATAGTCGGTGAGCGTTAAAAAAGGGAGTTTTATCGGTTAATCAGTACGCTACAGCGGTTAAATAAAGAAGCTGGCAGCAACAATGCCACACAGGATCATCACAAGCAGAATAATTTCGAAGCGATAGCGACGCACCATTTCATCCACTCCAGTAAAGAAACACCCGGCAGAACCGGGTGTTTTTAAGCATTATCGCGTGGCTGTGCGCCTGAGGGCGATCTTATTTAGCCGCTGATTTAACAACTTTCTTGTGGTGAACTTTCTTAGCTGCCTGCGCTTTCTGAGCAGGTTTTACTGCTTTCTTGTGGTGAACTTTCTTAGCAGCCTGCGCTTTCTGAGCAGGTTTTACCGCTTTCTTGTGATGAACTTTTTTCGCAGCCTGGGCTTTCTGTGCAGCGGGCTGAGTGGCTTTTTTGTGGTGAACTTTTTTAGCTGCCTGCGCTTTCTGGGCAGCAGGTTTTACCGCTTTCTTGTGGTGAACTTTTTTTGCTGCCTGCGCTTTCTGAGCAGCATCTTTTTTCACCGCTTTTTTGTGGTGAGTCTTTTTAGCAGCCTGCGCTTTCTGTGCTGCTTTATGGTGTTTCTTGTGTGCAGTTTTGTGAACGGTTTTAGCCGGTGCAGCTGCGGTGGTGGTGGTGGTCGCTGTTGCGGCTGGCGCAGCGGCTGGCGCAGCGGCTGGCGCAGCTGTGGTTTCAGCAGCGAAAGCAACAGAAGACATACCCATAGCAGCGGCGACAACCAGTGCAAATAATTTTTTCATTGCAAATCCCTCGGACTCTTTTTTCATGTGTAGCCCACTGCGGGGCCGGTGAAGAGACTATAGGGAAATCAACAAAGCCTGTCCGTGGGTGTTTGGTATCGGCGTGTAACCGATTGTACAAAGGGGGGAAAGGGCGGCGTGATGGCCGCCCGGAGGATCAGTTCTTCAGATAACGCTGTTCAAGATGCTGGCGGAAATAAGCCGGGTTCAGCGCTTCGCCTGTCGCATTGATCAGCAGCTGGTCGGTGGAGAAGCGGCTGCCGTGCTGCCAGATGTTCTGTTGCAGCCAGTCGAATACCGGCTGCAGTTCGCCGTGCTGAATCAGTTCGCTGAGCTGAGGAATGGCGGTCTGGACGGAGCGGAACAGCTGCGCGGCGTACATCGCGCCCAGCGTGTAGGTGGGGAAGTAGCCAAACGCGCCATCAGTCCAGTGAATATCCTGCATACAGCCATCGCGGTAGTTGCCACGGGTATCCAGACCCAGCGACTGCATCATCTTCTCATCCCACAGCGCCGGAATATCCTCAACCTCAATCTCCCCTTCAATCAGCGCCTGTTCGATTTCGTAGCGCAGAATGACATGAGCCGGGTAGCTCAGCTCATCGGCATCCACCCGGATCAGGCCCGGCTTCACCTGCTGGGTCAGACGGATGAAATTATCCGCCTGCAGGGCAGGCTGGTCGCCAAAGGTGGCGATAATGGTCGGCAGAATGCGCTGCAAAAATTCGCGGCTGCGGCCGAGCTGCATCTCCATGAACAGGCTTTGTGACTCGTGGATGGCGGTGGAACGCGCCAGCGCCACCGGCTGTCCCCGCCACTGCTGCGGCAGATTCTGCTCATAGCGGGCGTGGCCGGTTTCATGGATCACACCCATCATGGCGCTGAGGAACTCAGCTTCATTGTAACGGGTGGTAATGCGTACATCTTCCGGCACGCCACCGCAGAAAGGATGCGCGCTGATATCCAGGCGACCATGATTGAAGTCGAAGCCCAGCGTTTCCATGATGCTCAGCCCGAGCTGGCGCTGCGCAGGCACGGCGAACGGCCCCTGCGGCGTGACGATCGGCTGCTGCGCCTGCTTTTCCACGACCTGCTGTAATAGATCGGGCAGCCAGCTTTTCAGTTCGCCAAACGTCGCATCCAGCCTGGCGCGGGTCATGCCCGGTTCATAGAGATCGAGCAGGGCATCGTATCGCGAGCAGCCGCTGGCATCGGCGCGTCGCTGCGCCTCTTCGCGGCTCAGGCGCACCACCTCTTTCAGGTTGGTGGCAAAGCCCTGCCAGTCGTTAGCCGGGCGCTGAGTGCGCCACGCATGTTCACACACCGAACCGGCAATCGATTTGGCTTCCACAAACTCGTCAGGCAGCAGGCTGGCCTGCTGATAAGCACGCTGCATCTCATGAAGATTGGCCCGCTCAACATCGTTCAGCGACGCCTGCTCTGCGGCCTTCAGCCACTCTCCGACCTGGGGAGCCGTCAGGATCTGATGCTGCAGAACGCTCATCTCGGCCAGGGCTTCACCCCGCGCCTGACTGCCGCCTGGCGGCATCGTGGTCTGCATATCACAGCCGGCGATGGCCGTGACATGGCTGAAACGGGAGAGGCGCTGGAAGGTCGCGCTAAGGTGCTGATACGCTGAGGTCACGTGAGACTCCTTGTAGTGTTTAACGCAGCGGAATTTCCCGCAAGGGTAGATCAACCGGCCAGCAAAAGCGAACGCTGGCTCCGCCTAGCGGGCTGGCCTCAATGGTGACCTGACCGCTCAGCGCCTGCGCAATAGAGTGGACAATCGCCAGCCCCAGTCCGCAGCCACCCGTCGCGCGATCGCGGCTCGGATCGAGCCGGACAAAAGGTTCGAAGACCCGTTCCCGCTCTTCTGGCGGAATGCCCGGACCATCATCCTCCACCTGCAGGCAGCCGGTTGCGCCGTCGAACCATAAGCTCACCCGCAGTCGCTGCTGCGCATAACGCAGCGCATTATTGACCAGATTATCCAGCACCCGCTCCATCAGGCGGCTGTCAGAAATCCCGATATTTTCACGCTGCGGCAGGTCGAGATCGATCCGGACATCGGGATTGATGGTGCGGAAGTCATCAAGGTGCTCGCGCAGCCAGCTGGCGAGATCCTGCGACTTCAGATTGAGGTCCACGCGTGGCCGATCCAGCCGCGCATAGGTCAGCAGCTCCTCAATCAGGCTTTCGAGCTGGCCGATGTCGCGGTTCAGCGCCACCCGTTCGGCGTCCGTGAGGTTATCGCTCATCTCCAGCCGGTAGCGCAGACGCACCAGCGGCGTCCGCAGCTCATGGGCGATGCCGTCGATCAACTGCTTCTTACTGGCGACCAGGGTGTTGATGTTTTCGGCCATCTGGTTAAAGGCGATACCGAGCCGGAACAGGCTGGAGGTGCTGTCAAAATGGGTGCGCACATCCAGCTCACCGCGACCAAAGCGCTGAGCCGCTTTTTCCAGCCGCTGCATCTCCTGCCAGTGGGGGCGCAGCCAGATAAACACCGGGAGCGCCAGTGACATGCCGATAAAGACCAGCAGGGCAATATCGAGCAGTCGCATCTGATGCAGATAGAACAGATAGGGGATAGGCCCCACCGACAGCACGTAGTGGCTGCGCGGGATATGCTGCAAAAAGGTGTACTGGTCGTCGAGCGCCACAATCTCACCGGCGTGCAGGCGGCGCATGTTGGTCTCATCGAGCTGGAATTTGTTCATCGGCTCAATATGCAGGTCAAACGAGAGGCCAAGATCGAGACTCTTGATGGTTTTGTTCCAGTCGCGCGGGGGAATCTCCCGCAGTTCGCTGCGGATCAGGTAGAGCGAGCTGGCCATCAGGTCATTCATCGACTGTCGGCCTGCGCGCTCGGCGGTGAACTTATAGACCAGTCCCACCAGCAGCGCCATCACCAGAAAGCAGACAAACAGCAGCAGATAGAACTGAATAAAAAGCTTTCTCATAGGACGCGGGTATCCCAGGCCTGAGGCGCAAACAGGTAGCCTTTGTTGCGGATGGTCTTGATACGAAATGGCTCGGTGGCGCTGTCGTGCAGCTTTTTACGCAGACGGGAAATGGCCACGTCGATACTGCGATCCAGACCGTCATAGCTGACGCCGCGCAGGGTTTTCAGCAGCGCATCGCGGTTAAGCGTCTGACCGGCATGGCTGGCGAGGACCCAGAGCAGGTCAAAATCGGCCGTAGAGAGGGCGATCTGTTCGTCAAACAGCGTCACCTGTCTATTCAGGGCATCGATGGTCAGCGAGCCAAAACGCAGCATACGGTTCGCGGCAGGAATGGCGGGCGCATCCTCCGGCTGCGTCTGCTGAGACTGACGCAGATGCAGGCGCAGACGGGCCAGCAGGACCGCAGGTGGCGTGGTCTTCAGAATGTAATCCTGCGCGCCCATCTCCAGCGCCAGAATGTGATTCATGTCGCTGTCGAGTGAGGTGAGCAGCACAATGGGCCCCTGCCAGTTGGCCCGTAAATCACGGCAGATCGTCATGCCATCCTTGCCGGGCAACATGATATCCAGCATCACCAGATCCGGTTGCTGTTCGGCAATCACCGCTTCAGCGCGGTCGCCGCGCGTCTCAACAATCACTTCAATGTCATGACGACCCAGGTAGGCCGCAATCAGTGAACCCACTTCGGGTTCATCTTCTACATAAACAATTTTGTTCATAGTTTACAAAGCAGAGACAGGGATGGACGAAAGCATATCTTTTCCTGGTCCTGAGCTCTACGCTACCGCACGAAATATCCTTAGCTTGCTGGTATATAACCGGCAAAATGTGCAATCATTAGCGCGGCCTTTTTGCGCCAGGTTTGGGATGTCGTTGATTATTATGAGGAGCATTAGTGTGTCTGATAAAGAGCTGGCATCAGCCATATACCCTGACCGCATCTGCTTCAATTACAGTGACTTTCTTTCCGCTTCCTGCAAAAAACGCTGGAGCTTTGTCGATGCGATTTATGGCGTGATGCCGATATTTGGCATGGTGACACGGAAATCAGCCCACCGCTTACAGGGCAGTGACGACCCGTTAAAAGAATTAGCATTACAAATCATTTCTACCCAGGTGAGTGACGAAATTAACATCGCGCGCCTGGTTACCCTCGCGGAACAGCAGCAGATCAGCCGCTTTGATATCCAGCTCCCTTATCCGCTGTCGGCGGAGCAGCTGGATGCCATCCATCATGAATATGCCAAGCCGCTGAATCTCACACAGCAGGATGACCTGCTGTGTGTGTCGATTCCGGTGCAGTCACACTAAGCGCGCCTTCCGCGCTACCTCGTCAGCTGCCACACGGCGGGCAGCATGGCCGCGACCAGTAATCCCATCACAATCCGCTCCGGTGCGGTCAGCGCAGACGCTGCGCGGCCTCCCCGGCGGGCAAAGAGAAACAGCAGCAGGCCCGGCGTATAGAGCACCACCGACATCATCAGATGCAGGGGGCCTGAGGCATAAAGCAGCCAGATGCCATAGAGGCTGGCACCGAGACCGATCGCCATTGCCAACGGCTTGTGCTGTCCGCGCACGACTTTGATCAGATACAACCCCACCAGCAGATAGGGCACCAGAATCATCTCCGAGGCGATGGTCAGCAGGTTGTTGTAATCCGCGCCGGTCACGGCGATCAGAATCAGGCAGACCTGAATACTGCCGTTAGTCAGCCACAGTGAGGCAGCGGGCGCGTTGTGGCGGTTTTGCCGGGCAATGCTGCGTGGAAAGGCACCCTGCTGCGCGGCAATCAGCGGCACTTCGGCAGCCATAATCGTCCAGCTCAGATAGGCGCCGCAGACGGAGATGATCAGGCCGATGGCAATCACCGCATCGCCCCAGTGTCCCATCAGTCGCGTCATCAGGCCTGCCATGGAGGGGTTGCGCATCCCGGCCAGTTCGGCACGGGGCACCACGCCCAGCGACAGCAGCGTCACCAGCAGATAAACCAGCAGGGCGGCCAGTACCGCCAGCAGGGTGGCGCGGCCCACATCTTTTTTCTGACGTGCGCGGGCAGAAACCACTACGGCACCCTCAACTCCGATAAAGACCCACAGAGTGATCAGCATCGTCTGCTTGACCTGCTCCCACAGGGGCTGCCCCAGCGTGACGCCGGAAAAGTCAACTCGGAAGCGATCGTAGTTAAACGCCATCACCGCCAGCACGATAAACAGCAGCAGCGGCACCAGTTTGCCCAGCGTCGCCATCAGATTGATACTGGCAGCAGTCTGTACCCCGCGCAGTACCAGCCAGTGAACCAGCCACAGCAGCACCGAGGCCCCCAGCATCGCCTGCCAGGTGTTGCCATCCCCAAAGATCACCCGATCCGGGGTATCTGTGAAAAAGCTCAGGGCGGAGAAGACGATCACCAGATAGGAGACGTTGGCGATGACAGCACAGAGCCAGTAGCCCCAGGCGGAGCAGAAGCCTGTCAGTTCACCGAACCCGGCGCGGGCGTAGGTGAAGATGCCGCCATCGAGTTCAGGTTTCAGGCGGGTCAGCAGCAGCATCGCCAGCGACAGAAAGATGATGCCGACGCCGGTAATCAGCCAGCCCAGCAGCAGCGCCGCCGGACCCGCCACCGCAGCCATATTTTGCGGCAGACTGAACACGCCGGCACCCAGCATGGAACTGAGTACCAGCGCCGTCAGCGCACCGAGACCTAATTTTTTCTCCAAAACAACCTTCCCGCTAGCATATATGGCTGGATAAATCGGATTTCATCGCTGGGTTATCGCAGACTCGCGGCAGAAAACAGGGACAAACTCCGGCAAAACAGGCGGCAGATTTTACGGAGTGTGGCGGGGGATGGCAATGCGTGACTATGCAAATCCGCGCAGGAATTATGCAAACAGCAGGGCGGCGGGCGCCGCCCTGAAGAGATTACTTAAACAGGTCAGCGGTGACGGTCAGGTTACCGCCACTCTGGTTCTGCCACTGACGGGTCACGTGATAGAACTTCGCACCTTTATCAGACGCACGCTTCGCCACTTCTTCAGAAACTTCGGTAGGGGAACCGAAGTGACCGGTAAACGTCACGGTGTCGAATGGCTGCATCTGCGCGGCCGTAATCGCGTTCACTTCCTGCACGGATTTGCCGTTTGGCAGATTGACCGTATAACGCTTGCCGGTTGAGCTCTGGGTTTCGAAGAAGCGGCCCACTTTATTGCTCGGTGTCTCAGAGGAGGCGACGCCAGGGATTTCAACCTGAGCGGCCGCTGCGCCACCCGCAGCCAGTGCAGCTTTACCCGCTTCTGAGTCGGCAGGAATCGCGTTCGGCGTCTGAACCACACGCGCTTTAGCATCCGCTTTATAGACGTAGGCTGTGATGTACTGGTTGCCGCCGCTGTTGGCGTCAATCTGACGAACAATAAAGAATGAGGCGGCGCCTTTCTCTTTAGCCGCTTTTGAAATCGCATCGTTGACATCAGGCTGGCTGGCAAAGAAACCGCTGACGGAAACAGTGTCGAAAGGTTCGAGCTTATAAGCTTCAGCCTTTGGCAGTTCGTTGACGCCGTTAAAGCGACGGTATTGAGTGGTTTCGGAAGCGGCCGGGGCATCAGCCTTGTAGAGGTCGGCAGTAACGCGCCAGTTGCCGCTGTTGCCGTTGCTGTCGTTGATCCCCTGAATGTAGAAAGAAGCAGCGCCCATCTCATCTGCACGCTTAGAGACCGCATCGGCTGCGTCGCCAATTGCGTTGAAACGGCCGGTGATATTGATACGTTCGAATGGCTTCAACGCGGCCGCTTTTTCTGGCGTTAACTCCTGCGCAGCGAATGCATTAGCTGCCAGCAGGGACAACAGAGTGGACGCCAGAATAGTGTTCTTCAGCTTCATAAAAATAATCCTTCGCCTTACGCAAAAATGAGTACGAAAACGTGCCGGACTCTTGATGTATAACAGATTAGCCGCTGATTATTGCATGTTATAAACAGACTGTCGCAGCGATTTTTTGCGCGATATCGCGTTATTCAACTCCCTGTTTTTCATCTGACTGTCATGAAATGCGTTTAAGGCGTCATTTCTGGGCGCTGTTACCACTAAAAACGGTAACACTTAGCGCTATAACAGTTAATGTATTGTTAATTAAGGGTTTTTATTGTTGATTAATTCGTCCGGAGCGCAATTTTCATAGCAGATTATCTGCTGATGACGCGTTTTAATAGCGTAATAATGCAGGATTTCAAAGCGAATACTGAATAATCAGGTGAATGTCTCCATCTGCGGTTACCGCTGTGGATCAGGCGTCACAATTTAAGTAGGTTATAAACACTTTGAAATATCTGCATTTCGACTATAAGCAGCTGAAACCGCGTTTCAGCTGCGCTGTCGTGGTGCGGATTCGGGCCATCATCCTTTAACCGATGAAAGGAAACACTATGTTAATTGGAATACCCAAGGAAAGGTTGCCAAACGAGTCGCGCGTGGCAGCCACGCCAAAGACCGTGGAACAACTGATCAAACTGGGTTTCAGCGTCACGCTTGAGCACGACGCCGGTAAACGCGCCAGTTTTGATGACGAAAGTTACCTTGCTGCGGGTGCCACCCTCAGCGATCGTCAGCAGGTCTGGCAGGCCGATATCGTCATGAAGGTAAACGCACCCGATGACGACGAAATTGCGCTGACCCGTGCAGGCAGCACGCTGGTCAGTTTTATCTGGCCCGCCCAGAATCCGGCGCTGCTGGAAAAACTGGCCGCCCGTCAGGTGACGGTGATGGCGATGGATTCGGTGCCGCGTATTTCGCGCGCGCAGTCGCTGGATGCCCTGAGTTCGATGGCCAACATCGCCGGTTATCGCGCTATCGTCGAGGCGGCACATGAATTTGGCCGCTTCTTTACCGGTCAGATTACCGCGGCAGGTAAAGTGCCACCGGCAAAAGTGATGGTGATTGGGGCTGGCGTGGCGGGACTGGCTGCGATAGGCGCGGCGGGCAGCCTGGGCGCCATCGTCCGGGCCTTTGATACCCGTCCCGAAGTCAAAGAGCAGGTGCAGAGTATGGGCGCCGAATTCCTCGAACTCGATTTTGAAGAGGAGGCGGGCAGTGGGGATGGCTATGCCAGAGTCATGTCCGACGCCTTTATCAAAGCGGAGATGGCGCTGTTCGCCAGCCAGGCCAGAGAGGTGGACATCATTGTCACCACCGCGCTCATCCCAGGCAAACCGGCTCCGAAACTGATCACCGAAGAGATGATCGCCAGCATGAAGCCGGGCAGTGTGATTGTGGATCTGGCGGCGCAGACCGGCGGCAACTGTGCGCTGACCGTCGCCGATCAGGTGACCGTGACCCCGAATGGCGTGAAAATTATCGGCTATACCGACCTGCCCAGCCGGCTGGCGACGCAGTCCTCCCAGCTGTATGGCACCAATCTGGTCAACCTGCTCAGGCTGCTCTGCAAAGAGAAAAATGGCGAAATCCAGGTCGATTTTGAGGATGTGGTGGTGCGGGGCGTGACGGTGGTGCGCGACGGCGAAATCACCTGGCCCGCGCCCCCGATTCAGGTCTCTGCTGCCCCTCAGGCCAGACCTGCTGCCGCAAAACCCGCAGAGAAACCGGAAGCAAAACCGGCCTCGCCGTGGCGCACCGCGCTGCTGATGGCTCTGGCAATCGTGCTGTTTGGCTGGCTGGCCAGCGTGGCACCGGCGGAGTTCCTCTCCCATTTTACCGTGTTCGCGCTCTCCTGCGTGGTTGGCTACTACGTGGTCTGGAACGTCAGCCATGCGCTGCATACCCCGCTGATGTCCGTGACCAATGCCATCTCCGGCATCATCGTCATCGGAGCGGTTTTGCAGATGGGGCACGGTGGCTGGGTCACCTTCATCTCCTTTATTGCCGTGCTGATTGCCAGCATCAATATCTTTGGTGGCTTCACCGTCCCGCAGCGCATGCTGAAAATGTTTCGTAAGGGGTAATTCATGTCTGGCGGATTAGTCACTGCAGCCTATATTGTGGCTGCCATTCTGTTCATCTGTAGTCTTGCCGGTCTTTCGCGTCATGAGACCGCTAAACGGGGCAATATTTTCGGCATCAGCGGGATGGCGCTTGCCCTCATCGCAACCATCTTCGGCCCGGACAGCGGCAATGTGGCCTGGATCCTGCTGGCAATGGTGATTGGCGGTGCAATCGGCATTCGCCTGGCAAAAAAAGTCGAAATGACCGAAATGCCAGAGCTGGTGGCGATTCTGCACAGCTTTGTGGGTCTGGCCGCGGTGCTGGTCGGGATTAACAGCTATATCGACCATGCGCCAGGCCTGCCTGCCGCGATGGAGAATATCCATCTCAGCGAAGTCTTTATCGGGATCTTTATCGGTGCCGTTACCTTTACCGGCTCACTGGTGGCGTTTGGCAAGCTGTGCGGCAAAATCTCCTCACGACCGCTGACGCTGCCCCACCGTCATAAGCTCAATCTGCTGGCGCTGGTCGTCTCCTTCCTGCTGCTGCTCTGGTTTGTTGACACCAGCAGCACCGCGGCTCAGGTGTTTGCCCTTCTGCTGATGACGATCATTGCGCTGGCCTTTGGCTGGCATCTGGTTGCCTCCATTGGCGGTGCAGATATGCCGGTTGTGGTGTCGATGCTTAACTCTTACTCAGGCTGGGCTGCGGCCGCGGCCGGCTTTATGCTCAGCAATGACCTGCTGATCGTGACCGGTGCGCTGGTGGGCTCATCCGGTGCGATCCTCTCCTACATCATGTGTAAAGCGATGAACCGTTCGTTCATCAGCGTGATTGCGGGCGGCTTTGGCACCGAAGCCAGCAGCGGCGATGAGAGTCAGGAAGCAGGAGAACATCGCGAGATCTCTCCTGAAGAGACGGCTGAGATGCTGAAGTCCTCTGCGTCGGTGATTATCACGCCAGGCTACGGCATGGCGGTGGCACAGGCCCAGTATCCGGTAGCGGATCTGACCGCCCGACTGCGTGCACTCGGCATCCGGGTGCGTTTCGGGATTCATCCGGTGGCGGGCCGCCTGCCAGGACACATGAACGTGCTGCTGGCAGAGGCCAAAGTGCCCTATGACGTGGTGCTGGAGATGGATGAGATCAACGAAGACTTCAGTGAAACCGATACGGTGCTGGTTATCGGCGCGAATGACACGGTGAACCCGGCGGCGCAGGATGATCCCCGCAGCCCGATTGCCGGCATGCCGGTGCTGGAGGTGTGGAAAGCACACAATGTGGTGGTCTTCAAACGTTCCATGAACACCGGCTATGCCGGGGTGCAGAATCCGCTGTTCTTCAAAGAGAACAGTCAGATGCTGTTTGGCGATGCCAAAGCCAGCGTCGAAGCGATTATCAAAGCGCTGTAACAGAAAAGGGGCGGCTAATCAGCCGCCCCTTTTTTTGCGGAGGTTTAATCCTCCTCATCCTCTTCATCATCCAGATCAATCGGCGATTTGAAATCGTCTGGCTTAATCGCCAGCAGATCGCAGCGCAGGTGATCGATCACCTGTTCCGCGGTATTACCCAGGAACGCTGCCGAAAGTCCGGTGCGTCCGATGGTGCCCAGCACCACCACACCGGCTCCCAGATGCGAAGCCAGATCCGGGATAACCTCTTCAGGCAGCCCTTTGGCAACGTGGGTGAACTCTTCACCAATGGAAAACTTCTGTCGCAACGCTTTCATGGCCACCAGATGCTGACCGCGGATGGCGTCGTTATAGACGCTGGGGTCGAAATCAGGCAGCTCAATCGCGATGTTGATCGGCGTAATCGGGTAGGCACCCACCAGATGCACCTCGGTCTGGTTGACCTTTTCGGCCAGCTTCACCGTTTCACGAATCAGCTTCTGATTAAGGCCATCATGATGCGGCTCTTCGCTGGCAAGGTTGACGGCGACGATAGCTTTACCGCCCTCCGGCCAGGGCTGATCTTTCACCATCCAGACCGGGCAGGGGCATTTACGCAACAGATGCCAGTCGGTGGGGGTAAAAATCACGGACTCCAGGCGGTCATGCTGGTGGGCCATTTTCAGCACAAGGTCATGCTGATGGGCGAGCACTTCCTGAATAATCGCTTCATAGGGGCGGTTATGCCAGATAACCTTGATGTCGATTTCGACACCGGCATCCAGATAGGCGCGGGCCTGTTCACGAATCCATTCGGTGCGCTGGCTGATGACGCCCTGACGCATGGAGGCGCGTTCGTCCGGCGACAGCAGGGTGGTCATCTCATAGGAAAAGTCATAGATAGGCAGAAAGGCTTTGATTCTCCCGCCAATACGTTGATTCAGATAGACCGCACGTCGCAGCGCGGGCTGATCGTCTTGCTGGGCATCAATGGCGACCAGAATATTTTGGTACTGGGACATGAGGCGTTCTCCTTAAACCAGAGCGACTGGAATAAAGATAGCCTATGTTGCACAGGGGAAGAAGTGAAAAAGTTACTGCCGGATCAACAAAATAAGATTTATTGATCCGGCGGCGGATCAGGCGGCCTGATGGCTCTGACCTGCTAACTCTTCCAGCAGGGCGTGGTTCTCAATGGTGATATATTTGCCTTTCACCGCCAGCATACCGGACTTCTGGAATCGACCCAGCAGACGGCTGATCGTTTCCACCGTCAGGCCCAGATAATTACCGATGTCGCCACGCGTCATGGTGAGGCGAAATTCACGCTGTGAGAAGCCGCGCTGGCCGAAGCGGCGGGAGAGGTTCCAGATAAAGGCCGCCAGGCGCTCCTCTGCGTTTTTCTTGGAGAGCAGCAGGATCATATCCTGGTCGCCTTTGATTTCACCGCTCATCAGACGCATCATCTGCTGACGCAGGGCAGGCATTTTGCCTGACAGGTCATCCAGGGTTTCAAAAGGAATTTCACAGACCATGGCAGTTTCCAGCGCCTGCGCAAAGCTGGGATGGCTGGCACCCATAATGGCATCAAAGCCGACTAAATCACCCGCCAGATGGAAACCGGTAATCTGCTCATCACCCTGCTCAGTAATGGTGTAGCTTTTGATCGTGCCGGAACGGATGGCGTACAGTGACTTCAGTTCGTCACCCGCTTTGAAAAGCGTTTGCCCTTTCTGAATCGGTTTTTTACGCTCAATGATGTTGTCGAGCTGATCCAGCTCATGTTCATTTAGCGTGAAGGGGATGCAGAGCTGACTGATGCTGCAATCCTGGCAGTGAATGGCACAACCGCCCGACTGAATACGACGAATGCTGCGTTTTTCAGGGATCATAATGGTTCGCTCGACGATTATTGACTGGGGTCAATTTTAACATTTTTTGAGCTGAAGGGAACTCATCCGAGCAGTTTTACACTTACAAAAACCAGGGATGATTCACACATCGCTAAACGCAGATGTGACGGGCTTCTCAGAACGCGCGCGTCAAAAGTGTCACGAAAAGTTTCCGTTTTTTTGATCCGTTACCCGAAAAGCTGCGGCCAGTCATAATCAGAAAAGTGGGCTGGCCCGGTGTTTCCACCTTTTGCTACGCTATCGGGTAAGACCTATTTTTGTAGGCTATCAATTTTAATCAGGTGTGAGAAAACCATGAACCTTGATGATAACGATCTGTTTCGGGATGCCATGGGTGATGTCACGCCGCTGAAAGACACCACCACAACCCTGTGGCTTAAATCCCCCTCAACCAAAGCGCCACGCAAAGCACCCGATGAGTCGGTGCTGGAGAACTTTCTTACCCGGGGCGATCTGGAGATTATTCCGCTCAATACGCCGCTGGAGTATAAAGCCGACGGCATTCAGCAGGGCATCGTCGATAAGCTGCGCAGAGGGGAGTATAAGCTGGATGCCAGTCTCAACCTGCTGCGGCAACCGGTCGAAACCTGCCGTCAGGCGCTGTTTAACTTTATGATGCAGGCGCACAAACTGGGTTTACGCAATCTGCTGATTATCCACGGCAAGGGGCGCGATGATGAATCGCACGCTAACATCGTGCGCAGCTATCTGGCGCGGTGGCTGCAGCAGTTCGATGACGTTCAGACTTTCTGTGTGGCGCAGACCCGGCACGGTGGCGCCGGGGCGCTCTATGTCGGGCTGCGGAAAACGGACAAGGCGCGACTGGAAAACCGCGAGCGGCATGCCAAACGCAGCCGCTAGCTGTGAAATTTACGGATGGTCGACATTAACACTTCGGCACTCAGGCTCAGTTCCGCGCCGGTGCGGGTAATGATGCCGACCGGTTCACCCGGTCCGGAGGAGTGAATCGGCAGGGCACAGACGGCATTGTGGCTGAGGTCCTCCTTGATGGCCCCGGATGGCACAAACCAGATGTAGTCGTAGCGCAGCGCCAGCTGACGCGCCAGTGAGGTGGAGGAGGTTTCAATACAGTGGGGCGGCAGCGTGCAGCCCTGTTCATCAAGCATCTGCTGCGCGATGCGGCGCGGGGCGGTGCCTTCCGGTGAGATCACCACCGGCCACTGCATCGCCCGGGATAAGGTGACATTGTCACTTAAAAGGGGATGCTCCGGCCTCACCACCAGCTTCAGGGACTCCAGAAACAGCAATTCATAGGTGAGACCGGTCATCATGTCGCTGTCAGCCATACGGCCGATACCGATATCGAACTCGCCGCCGCGCAGGCCTGCCAGCAGGACGTTGTTATGCAGCGTCGCCACCTGAATAGTGGTATTGGGTTGCAGCTGATGAAAACGATCCAGGATACGTGGCAGCATGCCCATCGCCGCCGTGGTAAGCGCCCCCAGCCTGATAATGGCCGGGGCATCACCGGGCTGCTCATTGAAACTCTGTCCGGCATGGTTCAGGGCGTCCAGCACCCGAACCGCATGGGTCAGAAACTGCTCTCCCATGGTGGTCAGCTGCGCGCCCAGCCGCCCGCGTTCAAAGAGGCGGGCACCCGTCAGCTCCTCCAGCTCGTTCAGGGTTTTTGAGAGGGCGGGCTGACTCAGGCTGAGGGTCTCTGCCGCCCGTCCAAGCGTGCCTTGCTGCGCAACCGCAACAAAGGTGTGAAGGTGGCGCAAGCGAATGCGCTGATTGAAAAGGATATTTTTGTCCATAGCGTATACTTAATGAGAATGGCCAACATTAAGCAATACTTTAAAATGAAATCTGTTAACTTTGCTGCAAATTTTATTTAACAAAAAGGGTAAATCTGGCCTTTCTTTAGTTAACTGACTGATCTGACTGACTTATGCAATCCCTCCCGCCGTCACCGCCCACAACGCGCCAGTGTAATATCAGGCACTTACCGCGCTGAAACTGAAGAATTCTCATCACCCGATAAAAATCTGACCGCTTAAGGTTAACGATGGGCTATCATAAGCGCCGTTTTTTTTACTTAAACTGATGTCCGATCCCGTTACTCCCGAGGAGTGTCCATTGACCAGCGTCGAGGCGGTAGATGTCCGCCAGCTTATCAACCAGCAGGGGCTCAGCCACTGGCAAAAGCGGCTTATTGCACTCTGTTTTATCGTGGTGGCACTCGATGGCATGGACATTGCGATTATGGGATTTATCGCGCCAACGCTGAAAGCAGCCTGGGGCGTAAGCAATCATCAGCTGGGGGGCGTCATCAGCGCCGCGCTGATTGGCCTGGCACTGGGTGCGATGGTGGCAGGGCCGCTTGCTGACCGTTATGGCCGGCGCATGATGATTATCTTCAGCGTCTTCTTTTTTGGTCTCTGGACGCTGGCAACCGCCTTTTCTCAGAACATCGAACAGATGATGCTGTTTCGCTTTCTGACCGGGCTGGGACTGGGGGCCGCGATGCCGAACGTTGGCACGCTGGTCGCGGAGTATGCGCCCGAACGTCGTCGCGCCTTCATTATCACCGTGGTCTTCTGCGGTTTCACCTTCGGCGCGGCCAGCGGCGGTTTTGCCGCCTCCTGGCTGTTGCCCCGCTATGACTGGCATTCGGTACTGCTGCTGGGCGGTATTCTGCCGCTGCTGGTACTCCCTTTTCTGATCCGTGGCCTGCCGGAGTCGGTGCGATTTCTGATCGGTCGTGGCGCGCCGGCTGCACGCATTCACGCCATCCTGGAGCGGATGCTGCCGGGCAAGACCGCACCCGACTGCGCCTTTCACGCGCCGGAAGCCAGCGTGCCGGTGCGGGGCGCAATCGGTACCGTGCTTTCGCGCCGCTATCTGTTTGGCAGCGTGATGCTGTGGGGCGGCTATTTTATGGGCCTGTTCATGGTCTACCTGATTGGCAGCTGGCTGCCCTCACTGGTCAACACCCTGGGTATGTCGGTCACCGAAGCGGCGATCATTACTGCGATGTATCAGGCGGGTGGGACCCTCGGGTCGCTCTTTGCGGGCTGGATGATGGATCGGTTCAACGCCAATCTGGCGCTGGCGGCGATCTACGGCTGTGGCGGCCTGTTTATTGTCGCCCTGGGATTCTCACCGGCCGAAGTCGGTATGATGAGCGCCATCGCTTTTTGCAGTGGCTTTTGCTTTAACGGGGCCAACACCGGGATGAATGCGTTATCTGCCAGCTACTATCCCACCCATGCCCGCGCCACCGGCTCCAGCTGGATGCACGCTGTGGGTCGCGTCGGGGCGATCCTGAGCGCTTTCGTGGGAGCAGAGATGATGTCCCTGGGCTGGTCGTTCAGCGTGATCTTTCTGCTGCTGGCGATACCGGCGGTGATCACCACCCTGATGCTGCTGCTGAAAAGCCGTTACGGCTTTAAGCCGATCACAGATTCGTGATTTTTTCCGCTGAGACCGGCGCGTTGCATTACATTAGCTGCAACGCTCACGGTGTCAGGTGGATAAGATGGAAAACTTTCTCAGTGCGGATCGCATCCGTACCCGTTTCTCTCAGGCGATGTCAGCAATGTATCAGCAGGAGGTGCCGCAGTACGGCACGCTGATGCAGCTGGTCGCCACCGTCAACGAACGCACGCTGGACGCAGACTGTGCGCTGAAAGATCGCCTTACGGCCGCAGATGAGATTGACCGGCTCAACATTGAGCGTCACGGCGCCATTCGGGTCGGGACGGCGGATGAACTCGCCACGCTGCGCCAGCTGTTTGCGGTCATGGGCATGTCCCCGGTGGGCTATTACGATCTCTCTCAGGCAGGCGTGCCGGTTCACTCCACCGCGTTCCGACCGGTCGATGACGCGGCGCTGCGTCGCAATCCCTTCCGGGTTTTCACCTCACTGTTGCGTCCTGAACTGATCGACGATCCCGCGCTGCGCGAGAAGGCGACAACGATTCTCGCCGCGCGTGACATTTTTACTCCCCGCTGCCGGGCGCTGCTGCGGGTGCATCAGGAGCAGGGCGGCTTCACCGCCGACCAGGCGGAGGCCTTTGTTACCGAAGCGCTGGAAACCTTTCGCTGGCACGCTCACAGCCCTGTCGACAGTCAGACCTATCAGGCGCTTAATCAGCAGCATCGCCTGATCGCCGATGTGGTCTGCTTTCCCGGCTGCCACATCAACCATCTTACGCCGCGCACGCTGGATATCGACCGTGTCCAGCAGCTGATGCCGTCGCGCGGCATCGATCCGAAAACGCTGATCGAGGGGCCGCCACGTCGTCAGGTGCCGATCCTGCTGCGTCAGACCAGCTTCAGGGCGCTTGAAGAAGCGATCATCTTTCAGGATGGACATCCGGGCACCCACACTGCGCGCTTCGGGGAAATTGAGCAGCGAGGCGTTGCGCTGACGCCGAAAGGCCGGGCGCTCTACGACCGGCTGCTGAGTGAGGCGGGCAGCGGTCAGGATAACGAGCAGCATCAGCAGCACCTGGCCGCGATTTTCCGCGACTTCCCCGACGATGAGACGACGCTGCGTCAGCAGGGACTGGCCTGGTTCCATTATCGCCTGAGTGAAAAGGGCATGATGACACCGCCCGCTCAGGGTGAATCCCTGGATACCCTGATTGCCCAAGGCCGGGTGGTGGCCGATCCCATCGTCTATGAGGATTTTCTGCCGGTCAGTGCGGCGGGGATCTTTCAGTCTAACCTGGGGGACCAGGCGCAGGTGCGTTCTGCGGGACAGGCGAGCCGACAGGCCTTTGAGGCGGCGCTGGGCTGTGAGGTGCTGGATGAGATGGCGCTTTACGAAGCGCGCCAGCAGCGCTCGCTGGCGCAGTGTGGGTTACGCCCGGCATAGATCCAGCGCAGATTCACGTTGTCTGCTGACCCGTGCCGGTAAAGCGCAAATCCTCGCTTTACCGGCCTGCACAGGTTTAGCGCTGTGATTACCCCGATTGATTAATGCCATCAGCGGGTCCGGTGGGCCGGCTGGCGGGGAAAACCGTCAGTCTCCCCTCAGCGCTGTGCAGCCACCTCACTCTCCCGCCATTTTAAAGATAAACAGAATTAATCGGAAACCGCCCCTGACTCCTGCAAGGGGCTGCTGAGCATGATGAGGGCTGCCGGGCGTTGTTCAGCATATTCTGCAAATCCCGCCTGAACCTGGACAATGCAGACGGGCCTGCAAATAATGGAGGAACGAGTAAACAGGGAATCAGGAATGAAAAACGAAACAGGTCTGAGGATCATGACTGCCGAAGGGGAGTTACGTGGAAGCATGGACGATGACCTTTTCGTATTCAAAGGCATACCTTATGCAGCCCCGCCCGTGGGCGCGTTACGCTGGCGGCCACCCCAGCCGGTCACACCCTGGCAGCAGGTGCGTGATGCGACACAGTTTGGTGCCTCGGGCTGGCAGAATCGGGCCTGGTGTGAGGCTGTCGGCGGAGGCAATCCCGGCGAGTTCAGTGAAGACTGCCTCTATCTTAACGTCTGGACACCCGATGTGGAGCCCGCCCGACCGCTACCGGTGATGGTCTGGCTGCATGGCGGTGGCTTTACCATTGGCGCAGGCGGACTGGCCCCCTATAACGGCAAACCCCTGGCGTCACGTGGCGCAGTGGTGGTGACCCTGAACTACCGGCTGGGCCATCTTGGTTTCTTCTCTCATCCCGCGCTGGATGCGGAATACCCTGTTGCCGGCACGGTGAACAATTTTGGTCTGCTCGACCAGATCGCCGCCCTGCAATGGGTTCAGCGCAATATTCCCGCTTTTGGCGGCGATCGTCGCAATGTGACCCTGTTCGGTGAATCGGCCGGCGCGCGCAGCGTGCTATCACTCTGCTGTTCGCCGCTGGCGGAAGGGTTGTTTCACAAGGGCATTGTCCAGAGCGCCTACAGCCTGCCCGATACCCCGCTGAAAAAGGCGCGTCAGCAGGGGGTGGCGGTGGCACGACACTTTGGCCTGCCGCCTGATGTCACCGCAGAGCAGTTGCGCGCGCTGCCTGCCGATGCCTTCTGGTCGCTGGAGGGGACGCTGGCGATCCCGCCGGTGCCGATTGCCGGGGACGCCGTTCTGCCTGAGCCGATGCTGAAAACCTTCCTGGCGGCTAAACAGCATCGTCTGCCGCTGATGGCGGGCAGCAACAGTGATGAGGCCAGCGTGCTGGACTATTTTGGTGTGGATGCCACTGCCGTGCTGCATCAGTTGCGTGACAAAAACCGGCTGACCTACCGGACGCTTAAATGGATGTATGACATCCATGACGACCGACTGCTGGGACGGGCCGTGGCGCGCGATATGGCCTTCAGCCTGATGCCGTGGCTGGTGATGCGGGCGCAGTATCGTGTCGGCATGCCGGGCTGGCGCTACTGGTTTGATTATGTCTCTGAGCACGCCCGCGACCTCTATCCTCATGGTGCCTGGCACGGTAATGAAGTGCCGTTTGTGCTGGATACGCTGAGTCAGATGCCCGACACCAACGAAGCCCGGCCGTTCAGTGAGGCGGACAGGGCGTTTGCGGCGCAGGTCAGCGACTACTGGTTCAGGTTTGCCCGCGACGCCACGGAATATACGCATCAGCTGGACGGTGAGGTAGTCTGGCCCGCGTGGCACCCCGGCAACGACGTGACAATGTCACTTGGTGACGACCGCCAGCACGCCCTGAAGCTGAAACGAAACTTTATGCGTGCCCGTCTGCGCCTCTTCCGGTTACTCATGACGCGCATGGTCAGGCTTTAGTGGGGATTTAATGATTAGCTCGCTAACCATTAAATAAAGCGAATGGAAAAAATCTGCTTTTTTAATCCTAACTGATTGATGTAGCGTTTTTTTAACCGAAATCTGACATCCGGACGCTGTAAAATATTAGGTAACAAAACAGTTACATCTTCACAATTCCATGCCGATAAACCTCCTATGCCCGACACTTGCGGGTCAACGTGTATAGGATTTTGGTATGGGAATGCTTAAAAATTTTACCATCAGAGCAGTGATGCTCTCCATTCTGGGACTGTTCTGCTTACTCTGGAGCGGCGTCGGGCTCTATAGCATCCACTCGCTTGGCGCGCTGAGCGAAGGCAACGATGTTGACCGTCATCTGGTTGAACAGATGACGGTTCTGAGCAAAGGGAACGATCAATATTTCCGCGTCGTGACGCGCCTGTCGCGCGTTATGGAAGGTAAAGCTGCCGGTAAAACATTAACGGATGAAGCCTATGCCCCGGTGCAGCAGGCGCTGGACAGCATGACACAGCAACTGGCGCGCTTTAAGCAGCTGGCACCGGGCCCGATGAACCCGGAGGTGGTGGATAGCGTGATTCAGAGCTGGCAGAAACTGCTGGACGAAGGCGTGACCCCGCAGCTGCAGCTGGCCCGTCAGGCGTCGCCGGATGCCTATCGCCAGCAGGCGAACAACGTGACCCCGCCGCTGAGCCGCGCCTTTGGCGTGAGTGCCGACAAATTTAACCAGGGTGCGGCTGAAAAACTCGATACCACCCGCGTGGAGGTCGATCATCTCACCTCCATTACCAAGACGATTATCACCATTGCAGTGATCATCGGCCTGCTGATTCTGCTGTTTACCGATCGCTATCTGGTGGCGATGCTGGTGCGTCCGCTGGAGAGCATCCGCACGCACTTCGCGGTCATTGCCACGGGCGATCTGAGCCAGCCGGTGACCGATTTTGGCCGCAACTGCGTCGGTAAACTGGTGCCGCTGTTGGGTGCCATGCAGGACAGCCTGCGCGAAGCGGTCAGTGCGATTCGCAACGGCACGGAAAATATCTCCCGTGGCGCGGCGGAGATCTCTGCCGGAAACAACGATCTCTCTTCCCGTACCGAAGAGCAGGCCTCAGCGCTGGAACAGACTGCGGCCAGCATGGAGGAACTGACGGCGACCGTGAAATTCAACGCCGACAATGCGCGCCACGCCAGCCTGCTGGCCGAGACCGCGACCACGACAGCGCAACGTGGTGGTCAGCTGGTGAGTGAAGTGATCAGCACCATGGATGGCATCTCCGGCAGCTCGAAGAAAATTGCTGAGATCACAAACGTGATTAACGGTATCGCCTTCCAGACCAACATTCTGGCCCTCAACGCCGCGGTTGAAGCGGCGCGTGCCGGGGAACAGGGGCGCGGATTTGCGGTGGTGGCTTCAGAGGTGCGGAGTCTGGCCCAGCGCAGTGCTAACGCCGCCAAAGAGATTGCCACGCTGATTGAAGAGTCGGTTCAGCGGGTGGATAAAGGCGCCGAACTGGTCAGCACCACGGGTGGCACCATGAACAACATCCTGAAATCGGTGCAGGATGTGGATGCCATCATGAAACAGATCGCCTCTGCCTCGGAAGAGCAGAGCAAGGGCATCTCTCAGGTTGGCACGGCAGTGACCGAAATGGACAGCGTGACCCAGCAGAACGCCTCACTGGTCGAAGAGGTCTCTGCGGCGGCCAGTGCGCTCGCCCTGCAGACGGAAGCGCTCCAGGCGTCGGTGTCGAAGTTCCGTCTTTCCGGCACCAGCCAGCCTGCGCCGGTCATCAGCCACAAGCCCACCGCGCCAAAAGCGCCGGCGCTGAGCGTGGCTCAGGCTAAACCTGTGGATAATGGCGACTGGGTCACCTTCTGATCCCGGCACAGCCACGCCACCAGTTCCGCCAGGAAGGGTGGCGCATCCTGCGGTGCCCGTTGCAGTAAACTGTAAACGGCGCCGGTTTTCACCTCGCCAGCGAACGGCTTAATCAGCCTGCCGCTGGCGATGTCACTCTCCACCAGATTGCTGTCGGCAATCGCCACCCCGAATCCCTGAATCGCCGCGCTGATCGCTAAGTCCATGGTGGAAAAATGCTGATTGCGCGGCATCTTCAGCGTCACCTGCTGCGCCTCCAGCCAGCACTGCCAGTCACGTTTGTCCTCTGTGGGATGCAGAAACGTCATCGACTCCAGCGCCGCCAGGTCGTCTGGTGCGGGCTGAACCGCCGCCATGACCGGCGTCAGTGACTCGCTGAACAGGGTGATCCCGTCGGGCTGTGGCTTGCCATAAACAATCGCCGCATCAAAATTTCCCAGCCGGGCTGCGTGATCCAGCGTGGTGGTCAGCGCCACATGCAGTTCCGGCCGCTGCTGCTCCAGCGCGATCAGCCGGGGAACCAGCCAGCGCATCGCGCAGCTCGGCGCTTTCAGCCGAATGCTCACCTGCGTGCGCCGCACCTTCTCGCTGGCCTGCACCATCATCTCAAATCCCTGACGTAATTCCGGCAGCAGCGCGCTGCCCTGGGCGGTCAGCCGCAGCCCGCGGGCATGACGGTCGAACAGCGTTACCCCCAGCCACTGCTCCAGCGCGGCAATTTTGCGGCTCACGGCCCCCTGGGTCAGACAGAGTTCACCCGCCGCGTGGGTCAGGTTGAGATGGCGGGCGGTCACCAGAAAAGCGTGGATGGCATTAAGCGGCAGCGATGAGCGCGACACGATAAACCTCAGCTATGCATTTTTGTCATGGCTATTATGACGACATTTCGCTTGCCGACTCAAGCCGCAGCCCGTTGAATAGTTTTTTACCGGATCAGACCGGCTATGTTTCTGATGGAGAGAGTATGTCCCTGACAACGCCTGTTGCTGTTCACTCAAAACTGCCGGATGTCGGCACCACTATTTTTAGCGTGATTGGCCAGCTGTCAGCGCAGCATCAGGCGATTAACCTGTCGCAGGGCGCACCGGGCTTTCACTGTGACCCGGCGCTGGTCGCCTCCGTCAGCCGCGCGATGGAGGAGGGGCACAATCAGTATGCTCCCATGATGGGGCTGCCCGCCCTGCGTGATGCGCTCGCCACGAAAGTCGAGGCGCTTTATGGCGGGAAATACGATCCCGCCAGCGAAGTGCTGATCACCGGCAGCGCCAGTCAGGGGATCTATATGGCGATCACCGCGCTGGTGCATCAGGGGGATGAGGTGATCTTCTTTGAACCAGCCTTCGACAGCTATGCGCCAGTCGTACGGTTGCAGGGCGGAAAGCCGGTCGGGCTGAAGCTGGCGGTGCCTTCCTTTGCAATCGACTGGGAGGCGTTACGGGCTGCGATTACGCCGCGCACCCGCATGATCATCATCAATACGCCACACAACCCCAGCGCACAGGTGCTGACGCCTGAGGATCTGAACCAGCTGGCAGCCTTAATCCGCAACACAGACATCGTGGTGCTCTCGGATGAGGTTTACGAGCACATTCTGTTTGATGGCCGCCCGCACTGCGGGATGGCGACGCATCCGGAGCTGGCTGCGCGCAGTGTCATCGTCTCCTCGTTTGGCAAGACCTTTCACGTTACCGGCTGGCGGGTGGGCTACTGTCTGGCCCCGGCAGCGCTGATGAGCGAACTGGTTAAAGTGCATCAGTTCATGATGTACGCCGCCGATACGCCGATGCAGGTGGGCTTCGCACACTATCTGCAGACACCGGATCATTATCTATCGCTCAGCGCATTCTATCAGCAGAAACGCGACCGGCTGATTGCGCTGATGCAGGATTCGCCCTTCAGATTGCTGCCGAGCGCCGGTTCGTTCTTTATGCTCGCCAGCTACGGACATTTCAGTGACGAACCCGACAGTGAAATGGTAAAACGTCTTATCGTCGATCACGGCGTGGCGACCATTCCGCTGTCGGCGTTTTATATGGATGGCACAGACAACAAACTGATTCGTCTCTCTTTTGCAAAGGACGAGGCGACGCTGGAAGCTGGCGCAGCAGCGCTGAGTGCGTTTTCCTGCTGAATCACGCGACAGCGTGAAGCCGGGGAAACGGGTAAATAATACTTTTCGGGGCTAATAATGAAGAAACTGAACGCGCTTTTCCTCGCTCTGGGCATGATGACATCGCTACAGGCACTGGCACAGGATTTACGTTACGGCGTGGAGTCACAATATCCCCCGTTTGAAAGCCGCAACGCCAAGGGCGAACTCGAAGGCTTTGATATTGAGCTGGGCAATGCAATCTGTCAGGCGGGCAAATTTAACTGCCACTGGGTTGAGAGCAGCTTTGATGCGCTGATCCCGGCGCTGCAGGCGAAGAAGTTCGACGCGATTAACTCGGCGATGAACATTACTGAAGCCCGCGCCAGAAGCATCGCCTTTACCCAGCCCATCTACCGTATTCCGACGATGTTAGTGGCGAAGACCGGTGAGAATCTGGCCCCGACCGCTGACGGTCTGAAGGGCAAAAATATCGGGGTTCTGCAGGGGTCCATTCAGGAAACTTACGCGAAGAAGCACTGGGAGCCGCAGGGGGTGACGGTGACCTCTTATCAGGATCAGAACCAGGTTTACAACGACATGGTCGCGGGGCGTCTTGACGGCACGCTGGTGATGTCTGCTGCCGGTCAGTCCGGCTTTCTTGATAAGCCACAGGGCAAAGGTTTCGGCTTTGTCGGCAAACCGGTCGAGGATGACGCGATTCTTGGTTCCGGCATCGGCTACGGACTGCGTAAGGATGACACCCAGCTGAAACAGTCGCTGGATGCGGCAATTGCCAAAGTGCAGAGCGATGGCACCATTAAAAAGCTGGCGGAAAAGTATTTCCCTGGCATTGATGTCAGCGCGAAACCTTGATCTTAATCGGGCGCGAAATGCGCCCGACTTTCCGCTTTACTCTGCCGCCAGATGACAGAGTTTCTCCGCGACCTGATAGGACTTCACAAACGAGGAGATGGGCAGGAACTCAAAGCGCGAATGGAAATTATGCGCGCCGGTAAAGAAGTTTGGCGTCAGCAAGCCTTTGGCCGAGAGGGCCGCGCCGTCCGTTCCTCCGCGCATCGGGATCACTTTGGGTTCAATCTCCAGCGCGGCAAAAGCCGTAAAGATCAGATCGATCGCCCGCCGATCCTCTCCCAGCGCATTGCTGATGTTGCTGTAGATATCACTGATGATGATGCTGACCTCACCGGTCGGATAACGCGCCGCAATATCCCTGGCTGCCGCTTCTAACTGCTCTTTGCGTGCCGCAAAGCGGGTCAGGTCAAAATCGCGGATGGAGGCTTTCAGGGTCGCCCGGCTGGCGTTGGCCTGAATCTCGTTAAACCAGATATAGCCTTCACGTCCTTCGGTATGCTCCGGGGTCTGCTGGCGGTCAAACAGGCTGATATAGTCGTGCGCCATCAGCAGGGGATTTACCAGCACCCCTTTGCCCGACATCGGATGCGCCGGCACGCCGGTAAACACGATTTCTGCGGCGGCGCCATTGAAGTTCTCATAGACCACTTCGCCCAGTTCACAGCAGTCGATGGTCCAGGCAAAGTCCACGTTAAAGCGCGTTTCCAGATCCAGCGCTTTCGCCCCGCGCAGGCCGATCTCCTCATCCGGCACAAAGGCCACCACGATATCGCCATGGTCGCCGCTGAGGTTTGCCATCAGCGTCATCACCACAGCCACGGCGGCTTTGTTGTCTGCGCCCAGCACGCTGGTGCCGTCGCTGAAAATCACCGGCTCACCGATGTAGGGCGCGATCTCCGGATGTTCATCGCGGCGCAGCCAGATATCCTGCTGTGCGTTGAGACAGAGATCCTCGCCCTGCCAGGTGAGGATCTGCGGATGGATATCGGGCGAGAGACCGACATCAACGGTGTCGATATGGGTAATAAAGCCGATGCGTGGCGCGTCAGGGCGGTTGCCGCGCTTCACGGCGGTCACGGTGGCATGTTCATCCACCACCACCTGATCCAGTCCCAGCGCACGCAGCTCCTCCGCCAGCAGGGCAGCCATGGCGTGCTGGCTCGGTGTGCTGGGCAGGGTGGTGGATTTGGCATCGCTCTGGCTGCTGACGGCGAGGTAACGGAAAAAACGTTCGGTGAGCTGCGACTCAGGTTTGTCTGTCATCACTATTCCTTATTAGTCAGCTACAGGCAGGGTTCGCTATGGTGCCGAATCGTGCTATCAATGAAGCATCTGAATGATTCATTTAGATATTGTGCCCACCAGAAGTCAATACAAAGCGAGGATGATAATGAAAACAAAGATAGCCACCTTAGCGCTGATGACGGCAGGCGTCGCGCTGGCTGGCAGCGTGAACGCCAGAACCCTGGTTTACTGCTCTGAAGGTTCGCCAGAAAACTTCAATCCTCAGCTCTACACCTCCGGGACCAGTGTGGATGCCAGCGCCGTGCCGGTGTTCAACCGGCTGGTGGACTTCACCCCCGGCACCACCGAGCTGGTGCCCAGTCTGGCTGAACGCTGGGAGATCAGCCCTGACGGCAAGGTCTATACCTTCCATCTGCGGCAGAACGTAAAGTTTCAGAGTAATAAGGCGTTTAAACCCAGCCGCGACTTTAACGCCGATGATGTGATTTTCTCGTTTATGCGCCAGATGGACCCGAAAAACCCCTACCACAACGTCTCTGGCGGCACCTACTCGAACTTTGAAAGTCTGGAACTCTCCACCCTGATCAAAAGCATCGACCGGGTGGACGATCACACCGTCCGCTTTACGCTCTCACATCCTGAAGCGCCGTTTCTGGCCGATCTCGCCTGGTATTTCGCCTCTATCCACTCAGCCGAATATGCTGATGCCATGCTGAAGGCGGGGACGCCGGAGAAGGTGGATATGAATCCGATTGGTACCGGCCCGTTTGAGCTGGTGCAGTATCAGAAGGATTCACGCATTCTCTACAAGGCGTTTCCTGACTACTGGCAGGGCAAGGCGAAGATTGATCGGCTGGTGTTCAGCATTACGCCGGATGCTTCCGTGCGCTATGCCAAACTGGAGAAGAACGAGTGTCAGGTAATGCCGTTCCCTAATCCCGCCGATCTGGAGAAGATGCGCGCTAACCCCGACATCACCCTGGAACAGAAGGCGGGACTGAACACCGGCTTCCTGGCGTTTAACACGACTA
>Ga0157366_1000011_pt1 | contig 130092 bp, 133 predicted proteins | sample AttbisABBM1_FD_113149 | JGI IMG/M metagenome (GOLD analysis project Ga0157366, IMG submission 113149) | Fungus gardens microbial communities from leaf cutter ant in Botucatu, State of São Paulo, Brazil - Atta bisphaerica ABBM1 | ecosystem: Host-associated > Fungi > Mycelium > Unclassified ...
GGCTGCTAGGTAGTTTGTCGCCAGCAACGAATTTGTCGCCATCTTTTTTGATGTAGCCAAGTCTTAGAGAGTCTTCGGTACTTAGGGTGATTACGGTGCTTTGGTGATCATCGTTGGTTGATAAAGAGTTCACCCCTGCGTTGTCACCTAATTTGCTAATAACCACTGTAATAGATCCAGTGTATTTAGCATTATCAACACTAACACTAATTTTTAATGCACCATCAGCAGTTTTGGTTGGAACTGTTAGCTCTAAAACAAAATCAGTTTCTTTTAATCTTGTGGTAAACAAAATCGCTTTAACTGCAGTAACCTTTGCAAACTCATTATAAGCGCTAGTACTAGTCATTCCTTCACTACCCTTAATACTTAATTTATCGGAAACTTTTTGAAAAAGTTTACTTAAATCAGTTTTAGAAACTTTGCTTTTAAAAGAACTTTCTCCTGCAGATGCGATTTTAGAAATAGTAATCGGAACTTCGCCACTGTACTTATGGTTACCCGAAATAGCTTCAAGAATAAATGACCCTTCTGCTTCCTTTGTTGGTGCTTCAAAAGTTTCAGTCTTAACTTCAACTTCACCTCGCAATACTGCATTACCATCAGTTTTTAGGAAAGTCTCAAGAACGTTATCTTCGCTCATGTTCGCAACCCCATCGATGGTTGTAGTTAATCCTGATACAGAATCTAATGCTTTTTTTGCAAGTGAACTAATTTTTACATTAAGACTTCCTGAGTAATTAGATTCCTGTTTGTTAACAGTGATCTTTAATGAACCATCCACGACATAAGTTGGCAAACTAAGATCTAATTTAAAATCTGCTTTTTCTAATCCAACAGACGTTAAAACTGCTCCAACACCGGGAATGACTGAAAACGAAGTTCAAGCATCATCTGTTGTCATGTCTGCACTACCACTAATCGTTAACCTGCTTTCAAGTTCTTTAATCGCAGGCAGTGTAGCTAAATCTGTTTTAGTTACTTCAGAATTAGATTTATTTCCACAAGCAACTACCGCACTTGCAGCAGTCGAAGTTAATCCCACTGCTGCTAAAACTGATAAAATTTTTCTCATATTTTTATCCTTCTTTTCTATAACCTTTTACTAAGGCCTATATTAAAGTAGAGCAAGTGCCAAAAAAGAATATTTGTCTCCAGGTGATAAATCGGATGCTCTTTTGACAAACTTACACTACAGTATTTTTATATATCTTTATCTTCGAACTATCAATCTTTTGAGAAGAAATTTTCACTTTTTGAAATTCAATTTTCCTTCACGATCATGACTTGTTTTTTTGACGCAATAAAACCCCAGTCAGGGTTAATAACTGGGGTCTGGTTAAAAAATATTTCAACGTTCGACAGAAACAATGATTTTGAAAATATCTTTTATTTAATTAGTCCCCAAAAAGAACAAAACATCAAGGAATTGTCTTTCTTTTGAAGAACCGAGTCATTTTTTAAATGGCGAAGGTTTAAGGACTTTAAAATTAAGTTTGTGCTAATTCTATATAACTTATATTTCCTAAAGCATCCAGATGGTAAACACGCAAATCTTTAAACATGGCTATTATTAATCAAGTGAAACTATTCAAAGACCAATTACTACCTGAACTTCTGATTGTTTAGAATTGATTGAAAATAAGTCTAATGGTAATTAAAAAGATAACTTAAACTGTTGCTTGCCAAAACTAATTATTGTCAAAAAATGACCATTAAACTAGTACGATCTTGCTTGCTAAATTAAGAAAGTAAGTTTAACCAACAATAGTCGAAAATTTAACCTTTTGAATTATCTTTTAAAAACTTTATTACTTATAAAAATTATTTAATTGACCGTCAGCGTCAACTAAAGCAGTAGCTGACAACTAACAATTTGATTGGGTTGGGTTGTTAAAGGCTAAGTGTGATCCTGACTTGGAAGGGTTAGAACCAGACAATGTTAATCTATTCTTTCTTTGATAACTTATTAAGGTTTATTAGCAATTCTTTGCAACTTCATCCATAAGTACAAAAACTAGAAAACCACTACTAGTGAACTTTTCATTAAAAGCAGAAGCAAAGTTATCGGATGTTTACTTCTTGTTCTCATTATAAAAAAATTAAGTTAAAAAGAATATAGTTTTAAAAAAGTTTTGTCTTGGGCAAAGTGTCTAAATGATTCAAAAAAATAAGAAAGTCTGTATAAACAAACAGCGAAATAAAGTTATCAACAAGATAAAAAAAGTTAAGAAAAAAATCTTAACTTTTTTAATTTTATGAAGTTTTAACAAGAACCTTCTTTTTTTAACATGACCTTAATTTTGCATAAATTTCCAATCAAGATGCAATTCTTTAATTGTTAAACTCTGAGAACCAAATTTAAAGGTTACTTTCGATGGTTTCTTCATAGCTTTGGTGGCACTAATCACTAAGCGCACTCGACCGTTAAGATCTGGAGGAGAAAGTAAAGCAGAAATCATCACACCATCAGCCAACCCTTGTGCATCAATATTTTGACTAAAGGTTGGTCCTTTTTGATAAAGACCATTGCCATCTTTTGTACATAAGGTAAGTTTTTCTGCTTGAGGATAGGTCAAGTCCACTACTGCACTTTTGTGATCAATGGTTAAGACTACATTATCAGAATTTAAACTGATAGTGGAGCGAGAGAACACATTAGGAAGAGTAATGCCCCTCAAGCCAAAAGCGCTAAGCAGCACGAGGAATTTTTTCATTCACAAACAGTTTTCCTTTCCAAGTCTAATCTAAAATATTTTTTATAAGTAATAAAATTGAGCATGTTTCCATTGTCTCAAAATGATTATATTATATTAAACCAGAAAAGTAATAAAATGAAACTAATAATTTAACGGGCGAAACTTTGGTCAAGACCTTTCACCAAAGTTTGAATTTCACTCTTTAAATCAAAAAGCTCTTTTTCAATTGAAGCGATTCGTTTAACCATATCAATGTTCCCAAAATTTTCCCGAGTTTGTTTGTTTTCTTTTTGAATTTTTTGCGTGAAAGAATTTTTTAACTCTTCAACTTGAGCTGTTAAATCACTATTAGTCTGGTTAGCTTCATTTAAAGTGCTAGTTAAACTATCAATCTGGTTTTGATAATACTCATAGTCAACTGCAATTTCATCCAAAAACAAATCCACTTCTTGGGGGTTATATCCTTTGTTTACAACTTGAAAATCCTTATTCAGAATCTCTTCTTTATCATAGTTCAATGTTTTAGCCATCATTACCACCTTTAGTTTTTTTAATTTAATGATACTCTTTTTTCTTTTTCTTCTTATACTATGAAGGAGAGAAAACAACATGCTACCACTAAAAAATAGAGGTTTATTCTTAGAAAAGATTTTGAATTTAACCCATAACCATTATTTACAAACTAACCAAGCATTAGTAAATAAAATTCCTACCAATATTAAAATGATCAACAAGACAGGAGAATTTATTCATCAAGCAGTTTTTGGCCCAGGAAGTAATTGTGATTATGTCGGAATTTATCATGGGGTTTATTTGGAATTTGAAGCTAAAGAGACTTATGATTTAACTTTCAAATATCAAAATCTCCGCAAAAACCAAATTAATCAATTAGATCAAGTTATTAATCATCGAGGGTTAGCTTTTTTGATTATTTATTTTGATCTGGTGGAAAAATTCTTTCTAATTGATTGACAAGTTTTAAAAACATACTTTTCAAAAGCTAAGAAAACTATCCCCTGAGAATGATTCACCGAATTCGGCTATGAATTAAAACTTGATCACCATCTTTGTCTTGATTATTTACCTGCCCTTAACCATTTAATCAATTATATTTAAATAGTACTTTTGGTTTTTTACTAATTTCTTGGTTGATTTTAGTTTTTAAATCATCAAAGCTATTAATATTTTTTTGACGCACAAAACCAAGGATTTGTTCAAAAGTTAAATCTTCATCAATTGTTTGACTTAAAAAACTAATTTGTTCAAAAGTTAAATTTTCTCCTAAATCTTGACTAATTTGTGAGAAAAAATCTTGCTGAGTATTTTGAAATTTTTCAACCTCAAGATTATCTAAACAAACAGCAATGCTTGAAAATAAGTTCGTAAAGTCAATGCTTCTTGACGTAATCTTAACTAATCCTTTTTGAATCAAATCATCCATTTCATTATCAATTTGGGTTGGTGAAAGACTCATATACAAACCAAGATCTCCAGAAGTAACAACTTTTTTACCACCATTTTGACCAGACAACTCTAAAGTTAATAAAACAATTGTTAATTGCGATTCGTTTAGGTCGATCTTTTGATAATTCATTAACAAAAAAGTTTTTTTATCAATCAAATTTTTCTTTAATAATTCAATAATCATCAAGTTTACCCATTTTTCTATACACCAATATTTTTACATAAAAAGGTGCTCTTGAAGCACCTTGATTAACTAATAAATAAAAACTGATTAATTAATTATTAATAGTTTCTTTTAGTTGTTTAGCAGATTTAAATTTCGCAGATTTTGAAGCAGGAATAGTAATTTTTTCTCTGGTGCGAGGATTTAAACCTTGACGTGCAGCTCTTTGGCTAACACTAAATTTTCCAAAACCAGGAATAGCTACTTCAGTGTTACTTTTTAGAGCAGCACTAATTTCGTCAAAAACTGAACTAATAATTCTTTCTGATTCTGCTTGACTTAAATCATAAGTTTCAGTAAGTTTTTTAGCTAATTCTTTTTTAGTCATAATATTTACCACTTTCTATTTTAATAAGTATTCTTTCACATTATAACATTTTCAAATTACATTTATATTAATATAAGACAAAAAGTGTATTTAATAACGTGTGTGGGTTCTTATTCTTATAAATTATCTCATAAATAGACTTAAACAAAGGCGAAGAAATTTGGTACTTAAGGCAAATCTTATGCGCCACTTCTGCGGATTGTACCCCTTCGACAGTTAAACCATAATCTTTTTGAGCTTGCGTAGCAGAACCAGTTTCAATAATCTTTTTTCCAAAGGTAAAGTTTCTTGACTTCTTTGAAGAAGCGGTCAAAACTAAATCTCCCATAGTGGCAAAATTTGTAAATGTAGCAGTTTTAGCACCAAATTGTTCAGCCATAATCATGATTTCGTTTAATCCCAAGCACAACAAACTGGCATGAGCATTATCACCAAGTTCTAGGGCATTAAACATTCCCGCTCCAATTGCAATGACATTTTTCAAGGCAGCCGAAACCTCACACCCTGGTAAATCATCAGATGGTTTAGCAAAAAAGTACTCGTTAGAAAACTCTTCAGCAATTTGTTCAGCTAACCAGAATTCATCAGCAGCGATATTCACAAAGGTTGGTTTACGATCAATAATCTCACTAGCAACACTCGGACCATACAAGCCGCAATAACCTTTTAAATAACCTGATTTCTTGAACCTTCGCACAACCATCTTACTCAATAAATCAACACTTTGATCGTCAAACCCCTTTGCAGCGTTAATAACAATAACTTCATGTTTTAAATATTTATTGATCTCATCAATAGCATTTGATAATGCTTGAGTTGGTACTACTAAAATTATGTATTGAGCATTTTCCAAACAAGCAACCAAATCTGTCGTTGCTTTAATGTTTTTATTTAATTTAACCCCAGGAAAAAACTCTCCATTTTCATGGTTCAAATTCAAATCATCAACTTGAGATGAAACAATCCCGTACATAATTACTTGATGGCCTTTATCAGCAAGCACATTAGCAAGAGCAGTTCCATAAGCTCCCGTTCCAATGATAGCAATCGTTTTTTTCATTTCTGTTATTTCCTTTCTCTAAAAATAATATTAATAGGAACGCCCTCAAAACCAAACTGTAACCGAATTTGGTTTTCAAGATAACGTTTATAAGAAAAATGAACATAAGCAGGATTATTCACAAACATTACAAAGGTTGGCAAATAAGCTTGTACTTGCGAACCATAATAAACCTTCAATCTGCCCCCATTGTGGTTCGGGGCGGGATTTAGTAATTGAGCTTTATTTAAAACTTCATTTAAGACACTAGTTTTAATCTTGCGCTTTAAAGCATCATTGACTTCATCAATTGCATCAAAGATTTTATAAACCCGAGTTTTTTCCATAGCAGAAACAAAGATAATTTTAGCATATTGGAGGTACTTAAAAAAAGCACGAATTTCTTCAATTTGATGGTTAATGACTTTTTCTTTATTAGGAATTAAATCTCACTTGTTGCCAATGATGATAATTGGTTTTTTTTCATCAAAGGCAATCCCACCAATGTTCGTATCTTGATCACTAATTTTTACTGATAAATCTAAAATTAAAAGGACAATATCAGCGCTATTAATCGCAGCAGCGGTTCTTAAGTAACTATATTTCTCCACATCTTCATAAATTCTTCCTTTACGTCTTAAACCGGCCGTATCAATTAGAACATACTCTTTACCATTTCGTTTAATTACACTATCCACTGCATCTCTAGTTGTTCCTGCTACTTCAGAGACAATCATTCGTTCTTGACCAAGAATTGAATTAACTAAAGAAGATTTACCGACATTTGGTTTCCCAATTATTGCGATTCTGGTTTGATTCTCTGGTGTTTTTTCTTCACCCGAAGGCAATTGGTGGACAACTTTATCAAGCAAATCGCCAATTCCGATTCCATGAGTCGAAGAAATTAGAACCGGCTCACCAAATCCTAAACTTAAATATTCATACCCTTGATAGTTATCAGTATGATGATCATACTTATTGACTGCTAAAATGACCGGTTTGTGTGTGCGGTATAAAATTTTAGCAACCATTTCATCATCAGGAGTAATCCCGGTTTTGTAATCTAAAACAAAGATAATGACATCAGCCTCTTGCATCGCAATTTCTGTTTGCACTCTTATCTCCTGAATAAAGGGTTGATTTGAAAGAGTAATCCCCCCTGTGTCAATTACCATGAACTGACGCGTCAATCACTCACTGTGACCATAAATCCGGTCTCTAGTTACTCCACTTTTATCTTCAACAATTGCTTTTTTTTCTTGGATAATTCGGTTAAATAACGATGACTTACCAGTATTAGGACGACCAACAATCGCCACGATGCCACTTTGTTTTGCCATTATTTCTTTTCCTTTTCCAATTCTCGTACCCGTTTAACAATCACATCAACTAAATCTTCTACCCGCCCATATTGAGAAGAATCCAAATATCAAGCGTCATTAGTTTGAACCAGTGGTCCAACTGATCTGGTTTTATCATTTGTATCTCGAGCTGCAATTTTTTCAAGCACCTCTTGATAAGATTCATCAATCCCTTCGTTCATGTTTTGTTCATACCGACGCTGAGCGCGCACTTCTAAAGGTGAATCTAGATAAATTTTTAAATCAGCATCAGGAAGAACCACGCTTGTGATATCTCGTCCTAGTTCAATCATTCCCTCTTGATAACCGATTTCTCGTTCAATTTTAGTCATATAGTCACGCACTTGCGGAATGACCGTCACTTGGTTAATATTTTCTGTAACCATACTACCAGTTAAACTGTCAGTAACATCTAAGTCATTATTGATAAAAACACGTTTATCTTTAATACCAAAACTAAAGTTTGTTAGGCCCGCAATAATCGCGTTCTGGTCATCAAAATTAGTTTTAACCAAATGAAGATAGTAAGTAAACGCACGATAAAGTTGACCAGTATCAAAAAGATCATAATCTAGAATGTTTGCTATTTGACTGAAAATAAATGTCTTTCCCGAACCAGCAGTACCATCCACAGCAATACAAATTTTTTTCATCTTTATATCTCCTATAACACTGATGGAATCACGATTGCTAGAATAGTACCTAATACACAACAAACACTTACTACCAAATACCAAATCCATTTTAATCGATAAGCATTCAATGATCTTTTAATTTCAGAAATATTTTCTTTGTTGGTTTTATTTTGCAAATCAACTTTTTGTTTAAAGTTGACCTTATCCTTATTCAATATTTTATCGTGAATAATCACACTATCACGCAATTCACCAATCATCGCGCGAAAATCAGTTTCAAAATCTTTTTTCAATTTGCCAAATGAAGGCAAATTATCTAAATCACGGCTAATTTCCTCTAGTTTAGTTTCAATTACCAAAGCATTTTGACTTGGTTTTAAGCTATAGTTGTTTTCTGCTAAGAGATTTATATCCGGGTTCAAGTCGTTAATTTCAATTAACTCCAAGTAAAGTTCTCTTAATTCGTGCTTAATGGCAACAAGCTTTTCTTTATAAGTCAAAGAATTAATGTTATAAAAGTTACCAATCTTCGTATCAGCATCAACGTTTTCATAAACATTGTTGAAAAAGGCAAAGTTAATTGATAACAAACTGCTTTTTAACTGGTCGGTTTTTTGTGTCCATTGGTTTTCTTGACGAACCTTATCTTCTGCTAAAACTTCATAAAGTTCTTGATTTCGTTTAGCTCTTGATTCTGCCATTTATAAAACAACCCCATTCTTTTATCATAATACTGATAATAACACCTTGATTATAAAGATTTCTCTAATTGATTGCATTAAGATAATCATAAAGGATTTGTTAACGATAACGGTGGTTAATTGGTTTTAATTTCTTTTGAACCAAGGCAAAAAGTAGATAAAAGACGAAGAAACGCGCCGCTTGAATGCCGAAAGCAGCAAAAAAGATTCCAATTCCATCTTTTTTAAAATCTTTTCAATTCGTGGTTTGATAACCCGATTCGAAGGTTAAGTATAAAGATAAAACAAAGATTAAGGTAAAAATAATCGCCAAACTAGGCACAATAATCAATCCAGGTATTCATGCTTTTAACCGACGTTGATGTTTATTTGGGTTTTCGTGAAAAGGGGAGTTATGAAACAAACCATAAAAAATAAAGAAGAACATTAGCACGGCAATTAAATAACCAAGACTATCAAAACCAATTTGAATCGGTGAGTGGTCACCATCAATTAAAAAATGAAACCAGGGTTCAACCACAGCAATTAGCATTGAGTATCATAGTCCAGTTAAGGGAATAGCTAAAATAATCACCAAAATATCAAAGACACGCATTTCGATGATAACCCCACCAATGTTAACCTGGAACTTTTCTAACAAACCATCCAGAGCACTTAATCCAACTGATAAGGCTAAAATAATTGCAGCAACACTAATCCGAAAAATTTCTGATTTTCGCGAATGAGAAAACTGTTTTTTTAATGAAAAATCTGTTGATTGCACATCATCATGATTTCCATACCGGTCAAAGTGATGGATCCCGTGATAGTGATCAACTTGATGATGAAACTCTTGGTTAAGCAAAGCTTCTTCTTGAAGATATTCTTGTTGATTATCCTTAATTTGTAACTGCTTTGATGGTTTTAGTGCTTCGTTTAATTGGGTCTTTGCTTCTTTTATCTTTTTTTTCTTTAGCATTGGTTTTCTCACTTATTTATAAAAATTATAAATAAAAAGTTAATAAAAATCTATTTTTTCTGACTGGGTTTTTGATAATACCGGTTCAAAAGCACATAGTTAACTTTAAAAGTCGGTAAGAAAATTAATAAATTAATTAAATATTGAACAAGATTAAACCAAAAAACAATAATCAGTAAAGGTTTAATCTCTTTTGGTTTACCCCCACTATTTGAATAAAACACATCAAGAAGAAAATATTTGTTGTAAACCACAGCAAAACCAGCAGCAATCAAACTTGCAAGCAAATAACTTATGATAATTGAGAATAAATAACCAAGTACTCGAGAGCGAGAGGTTTTAATTTCCATTACTCTAATTCGGACATAATTAATTAAAAAAAGCAAACCAGAAAAAACAATTAACATTGTTAAATCACTTAAATTAATCGCTAAACAACTAGTTGCATCTGTTCCTAAGGCCATTCTAAATCAAGTACCAATCTCTAAAAGCAGTCCGGTATAAAAAAACCCGACTCCCATATAACTAACTGAATATATTCAAAAGGTAATATTAAAAGTTAAAAATCCACCAATGGGAAATAGTCCTAAAGCAAAAAAGGAAATGACTGAAAAAATAATCTCGACAACTAGTAACATTGCTAAAAAACTAATTTTCCGGGTTGTTAATTTAAATTGATTTTTCAGTTGGTGATAATTACGATGATTAATTTCTGCAATATCAAAATGATTTTTCCAAATTTTATAAACTAATCCAGAAGCAGGTTCTACTTTGATTTGGTCTTCTTGGCTGAAATGTTCTTTTTGCATCTGATTTTGCTTCTTTTTCATTTTGCATCCTTTTTTATAAAAGTATAATATGTTTTTCTTTATTCCTATTATAAAATTAACAAGAAAGGCTTAGGTTTTAGAATATGAAAAAAGAAAATGTAATTCCTATGATTGTTGAAATCCCAAAAGGTTCATCAAACAAGTACGAAGTTGATGTAACCACGAACCGGATTATTTTAGACCGTGTATTGTACGGAGCAAACTTTTATCCTGGTGAATACGGAATGGTAGAAAACACTTTAGATTGGGATGGGGATCCTTTGGATGTTATCGCTTTAGCAACCTACCCAACCCTACCAGGCGTGCAGGTAAATGTTCGAATTTTAGGAACAATTAACATGATCGATGGTGGGGAAATCGATACAAAATTGTTTGGGGTTTTTGCCAACGATCCTCGTTTTGATACTTACCAAAACCTAGATGATGTTCCTTTGCATTGACGTCAAGAAATTGAAAACTTCTTCTTACAATACAAACAACTTCAAAATAAAACCGTGAAAATTAATGGGTGAGGCGATCAGACACAGGCACTTAAAGAGTTAAAAGAATGCTATGACCGTTATGAAGAATATAAAGATCGAATTCTTAAAGGTGAAAAAGATTCAATTGTTGAAGAGTGGCACCAAAAAGGTTTAGGTTTAGGAAAATAATTCATTAAAAAAGACCAGTATTAGTTTGGTCTTTTTTAATACTTTACAAAAGGACCTAATCACTTTAAAAGGTGAGTTTTTGTTTTGAAAGCAAAATTATAAGCAATTTTATTTTCGCTGGCATACTGACGAGCAACTTTAAAATCATTAATAAGGGTCGGAAAACTTGTTTTAAGTAAAGTCAAGGTATCGTGAGTATAGTCTAACTCGAGAACTTTTTTTAGTTGGTTTAAAAAATAAATGAAACCGATAATCAGTCCCCCACTAAATAAAGCAATAATTGTTAACAAAGGAACCCTTCATAAGAATAAGAAGAAGTTGTTGGAAACTGTTGTCGGATCAATTACAACCATGACAATAAAAAACACGACTTGAAGCAGAAAGCACAAACAGTATAAAATCATCAAAAACAAAACCAAATAATTTGTCACCAAAGCATAAACTCTTACCTGATGATTCTTCTTTAATTGTTGGGAAGAAAATCACAAACGACTCAAAAGATAGTCAATTTCATAACCAAACGAAATAAAGTTTTGGTGAGAAATGATAATTTTATGCGAACCCCTTTTTAGACTTTTACCAATATTTAAAAACTTTGTCTTTGTTAAGGTCACTTCATAACCAGTTAATTCTCATTGTTGAGCAAAAAAACTAATTATTGCTTGTTGTTCATGACCACTTATCGTTGTTTTGGTTGAATTAATTTTAAGAACACGATAACGTTGGTACGCTTTGGTAAAAACCAAACAAACAGTAAGATAAATTATCAAACCAAACAAGAGTAAAAAAATCAAAACTAGGTTAATTATCGGTCAATAACTCATAACTCCTCTTTCTGTTGTTTAATTTTAAACAAAAATCACCGGAGGGTGATTTGCCACTTTAGTCTAATTTAGCATTATGATAAACAGCTTGAACGTCTTCTAATTCATCAAGTTTATCTAAAAGTTGGTTTAACTGATCTTTGGTTTCTTGATCATTAACCACAACCACCTCATCTGGTACCATCCTAGTTTCAGCCACCAAGTATTCTTTTACACCAATTTCATCTAATGCTTGTTTTACCATGGCAAAACTTGTAAATGGTGCTTTTACCACCACGACATCATCATCCTGACTAACATCCAAAACATCAATATCACGAGTTAATAAATCCATTAAAATCTCTTCTTGATTGCCCTCAAAACTAAATAATGCTACGTTTTGAAATAAGAAAGCAACCCCACCAGCCGAACCTAACTTTCCGTGCTTTTTATTGAAAGCATCACGAATCTCAGCAATAGCACGATTAACATTGCTAGTTAAAGAATCAACAATAATCGCTACCCCACCAGGTCCATAACCTTCGTACCGATTCTCTACATAATTTTCTGCATCCCCACCTTCGGCACGTTTAATTGCTCGATTAATAACGTCAATGGGAATTTGGTTCGATTTTGCTTTATCAATTGCAGCTCGCAGCGCTAAATTGGCAGTCGGATCAACTCCTCCTTGTTTAGCTAACATGTAAATCTCTTTAGCTGCTCTCCCGTTTGCTGCTGACTTTTTTGCGGCTGTTTTAGCCATTGACGCAGCGCGAACTTCGTGTGCTCTTCCCATAATTCCTCCTGTACCTCAAAGATTTTTAACAAACTAATTTTATAAAAAAAATAAAAAAACACAAATTAAACCGTGTTCTTCTTAACTTTATTTATCACGTAACGAAGGTTCTTTAGCATAAATCGCTTCCATAATATCATGCATTTCTTGGTCAAAGTCATCAGTTTCAGCATCGATTAAAACAAAAGGGAAGTCATTTTTATGTTTTTCATAAAAATCTGCATAACGTTTATTAAGTTTTTCTCAATAATCATCGTCAACCAACATTTCTGATGATCTTCCTCGTTTAGCAATTCTTTCCTTAGCTTTTTTAGTAGAAACTTTTAAATAAATAACAATATCAAACTTCACCCGTTCATCAGGAATTTTTAAGTTTTCTAAAATAACATTCTCATAAAAATCGTTATAAGTTTTAAAATCAGTATCATTAACGTTTCTTAAATCGTGGTTAACTTGCATAAAAATCGGATCTTCTAAAATAGTGCGGTCAAAAATAATGTTTTTTAAGTTTTGAGCTTGCTTTAATTGCTTACTTCTTGCTGCCAACATATAGATTTGCATTTTAAAAACTGTGTTTTTTAAGTCTTTGTAGTAGTCGTCAAAATAAGGATTATCATCGATTGGTTCAGGAAAAACTTCGTACCCTAACCTCTTACTAATTTCACTAGATACTGTTGATTTACCTGCTCCAACCGTCCCAAAAATTGCGATTCGCATCTTCTAAAACCCCTTTTAATTAGATTAATAAATTTATTATATCTTATATAATTTTGTTTAAAAATAGAACAGTTTTAATAAGACCTATTAATTAGCCAATTTTATTGGGGAAAACCCATAAAAAAAGGACCAAAAAGGTTCTTTTACAAAGTAAGATTTTTTTAAGCTGGAGCATCAGTTTTACGCCGTGCTGCTTTATATGTTCCATAAAAACTTCGGACTTCGTGAGGAGTCAACGAACGGTACTCACCTGGTTTTAATTGGTCAATTTCAATATTTTCAATTTTAGTCCGCATTAATTTTTTCAAATCAATTTCTGCAGCGGCAAACATTTTTTTAACATGATGCTTGCGTCCTTCAGCAATACTTAATTCAATAATTGATTCATTTTTATCAGAATTATAGTTCACAATGCGAGCTGTTAAAGCTTTGGTGAAGTAATTGTCATCATCAATGGTCACCCCTTTTAAAAGTTGGTTAACTGTTTGTTTATTAGTCTTACCATTAACTAATGCTTGGTAAGTTTTAATAAATTCATATCTAGGGTGCATGACAAAGTTGGCCAATTCACCATCATTGGTAACTAAAATTAATCCAGAAACATCATAATCTAATCTTCCCACTGGATAAACTCTAGTTGGTACTGCTTTAAAATAATCAGCAATTGTTTTTCGATGTTTAGGATCATACATTGTTGAAACAACGTTTCGCGGTTTATAAAAAATGAAATAATACTTTTGAGTCGCAGGTTCAACCACATGATTGTCAATCATAATTTGGGCATCCACCAAAACTTTAGTTCCTAAATCTTGAACCACTACTCCATTTACTTTTACCCGGTGTTCACTAATTAGCTTTTCTGCCTTTCGACGCGAAACATAACCGCGATTGGCAATAATTTTTTGCACTCGTTCAATCTGATGACTACTCATTAAGATCTCCTTTGAAAATATTTTGACCAGTTGAATCATTACTAATTAAGGTTTCATCATCAAGTGATAAGTCATTAAAATCAAGTGAGGGTAAATCAGCTTTTCCGTTAGTCAAATTAAAGATTTTATAAAAATTATCAGTAACTTCATAAAGCGCCGAGCGATTTATTCCGCCCCTAGCAACCACTTTAATCAAGTGTTTTTCTTTCAAGCGTTGCACTTGATAAGTAGAATCACTCTTACGGACTAAGTCAATTTCATGACGAGAAATTGGTCCATCATAAGCAATAATTGAAAGCACTTCAATTGCAGCAGGGGTAAGTTTATGAGGTTGGTCGATACTTTTTAATCTTGCTAGATAATTATTATACTTGGATTTTGTCTGCAAACGGTATTTATTCTGATTAAATTTTTGAATTGAGAAAATTGAAGCTTCATCTTGATTGTATTTATCCTCTAAGGCTTTAATGGTTTTTTTGATTGCAGAAGGTTTTTCTTCAGTTAAAACTTGGGCAATCTGACCCAATTCAATCCCATCATCTCCACTAATGAAAAGTAAACCTTCAATAATTGCTTGTAATTCTTGATTATTCATAATTTTCCACCTCCAGCCCGTTCAAATGATCGGGATTTTCTAATGCATATTTGGTAAAACGTAAGTATAAATCAGTTTGTTCTTGATTTTGACGAACCGTTACAATTTGGTATTTTACTAAATCCAGGGTCGCAAGAAAAACTGAAATTAAATTAGTTAAGTTTATCATATCAAAACTTAGCAAATCAAACATCGACCACTCTTCCAACCGGCGAGTCTGCATTTTTTCTAAAATCAAGTCACTAACTTGTCGGGGAGAAAGGAGGTTGGTTTCAAGCAAATGGTACTCTTCTTCATCAATATGAAAGTCATCATCAGTGAAAGTTCAAGCGCTTTTTTGGTGTTTTTTAGCAACACGTGTATAAACCTTACTTAAAGTTTCTAAATTAAATGACAAAAATTCATCAGCATCCAGCTCTTGAGATGATTGGGTAAAATCAAACTGGTATTTTCGTTGACTTTTTTTAGGTGAACGGGTGGTGAAGTATTCTTCTTGAGCCTGAGTGAAAAAATCACTAACTGTCCGAAATTGTTCATAACGAGATAATTGCTCAACAAAATCTTCATAAGAATAATCATTTTGATCAAGTATTAAGGTTTCTTGAGGGATTAATAATCGCGATTTCATTTCAATTAAAGTTGCTGCCATCAATAAATATTCAGAAGCAATCTCAATGTCTAACTCCTGTTGGTGATTTAAATAATCTAAATACTGGTGCGTTAATTCAATTAAATTTAACTCTAAAATGTTTAGTTTCTTCTCACGGACTAGATTTAATAATAAATCTAAAGGTCCAGAAAAATTCGTAATCTGCACTTCTTCTCAACGTTGCACGAACTCAATGCTCCTTTTAAGGCGGCCAAACCTTAATTTCTCTAACTCTTGTTGGTTTAATATTGATACTTTAATTTTAATCATAAAAATTAATTAATAGTATTATTTTGAAATTATTATTTTCTAATTCTTTTCTATTCCACCCAGTTTCTTTAATTATAGTTAAATCAAAGAAAAAAGAGCAGACTTTTTCTGCTCTTTGTTTATTTTCGATAGTTTGGGGCTTGTTTAAACATTCTCACATCGTGAGGGTGTGATTCGACTAACCCTGCATTAGTAATCTTCACAAAACGCGCTTGGGTACGCAACTGGTCAATGCTGTGAACTCCAGTATAACCCATTCCTGAACGTAATCCTCCCATAATTTGAAAGATAACCTCACTTACTAACCCCTTGTATTCGACAATTGATTCAATTCCTTCAGGAACAAGTTTTTTATTTCCTTTTTGGAAGTAACGGTCACTTGACCCGCGGTTCATTGCTGCAAGTGATCCCATTCCGACATAAGTTTTATAAAGCTTTCCATCAAGTTCAATGCTTTCTCCTGGCGCTTCTTTAGTTCCTGCCAATAGGCTTCCAAGCATCACAAGGTTGGCTCCAGCTCCTAAAGCTTTGACTACATCTCCAGAATACTTAATACCACCATCAGCAATAAAAGGAATCTTGTTAGCTTGACAATAATCATAAACTTCCATAATCGCTGAGATTTGGGGCACTCCTACTCCTGAAACTACCCTAGTAGTACAAATACTTCCTGGACCAATCCCGACCTTAACACAATTTGCTCCTGCCTCGACCAAGTCTTGAGCCGCTTGTTTAGTAGCAATATTTCCCGCAATAATATCTAGTTCAGGATAAGCTTCACGAATTGAACGGACTGTTTTTAAAATTCCATCAGAATGACCGTGAGCAGAGTCCACCACAATAAAATTGACTTTTGCCTTCACCAAAACCTCTACTCGTTTTAAGGTATCCTCACCAGTAGAAACTGCCGCTCCAACCACCAAACTTCCTTCTTGATCAATTGCCGCAGTTTCACTATCAGTTTTCCGAACCTTAATTTTTTTAACCTTGCTCACTTCTAAAGCTTGTTGTTCAGGAGTCAGATTTTTATGAATGACTCCTGCTCCCCCTAAAATCGCCATTTCTTTGGCCATTTCACTTTCAGTAACAGTATCCATAGCCGCCGAAAGCACAGGAATATTTAGCTGAATGTTTTTAGTTAAAGTCGTCTTTAAAGAAACATCCCCAGGGAGGATGTCGCTTTTTGCAGGAACTAACAAAACATCATCAAAAGTAATTCCCTCACTTATAATTTTTTCTTCAATTGCACTCATTTTTCTACTCCCATTCAATTGTTCCTGGTGGTTTTGAGGTAATATCATAAACTACCCGGTTAACCCCATCAACTTCGTTAATAATTCTTGTGGTGACCTTTTCTAAAAACTCTCAATCAAAATGACTAATTGTTGCAGTCATAAAGTCAACACTTTGCACACTTCTTAAAGCACAAACATATTCATAAGTGCGGTTATCTCCCATAACTCCAACAGTTTTTACTGGCAAGAGAGTGGCAAAAGATTGCGAAGCTTGTTGGTATAAATCATGTTCAATCATCATTGATAAAAAGATATCATCAACCAATCTTAAAATATCGCACTTCTTTTTGGTCACCTCACCAATTACCCGAATCCCTAATCCTGGTCCTGGGAAGGGATGACGATAAATCATTGCTTTAGGAAGTCCCAGTTCAATTCCGACCTCACGAACTTCATCTTTAAATAAAGTTCGTAACGGTTCAAGCAGGGTGAAGCTTAAGTTATCAGGTAAACCCCCAACATTGTGGTGGGATTTAATCACTTTTGAAGTCCCACTAGTAGTTGATGACTCAATTACATCAGGATAAATTGTTCCTTGAGCCAAAAAGTGGGCGTACTGAAGTTTCGACGCTTGATCACTGAAAATGTCAGTAAAGACCTTACCAATAATTTTTCGCTTGGTTTCTGGTTCTTCAATCCCCTTTAAGGCTTGATAAAACTGGTCAGCAGCATCAACTTTAATAATTTTCATCCTAAAGTTTTGTTCATAAGCATGCATCACTTTTTCACTTTCGTTTAAGCGGAGCAACCCAGTGTCGACAAAAATACAAGTCAATTGGTCACCAATTGCTTTGCTAATTAACGCTGCAGCCACCGAAGAATCAACCCCTCCACTTAAACCCAGAATAACTTCTTGGTCACCCACTAGAGCTCTAATTTCCTGAATTTTAGCACTAATAAATTCGCGCATAAACCAATCTTGAGTACAGTTACAAATCAAAAACAAAAAGTTTTTAATGATTTGTTCCCCGTACAAGGTGTGGGTCACTTCAGCATGAAACTGAATTCCATAAATTTCCTTGTTCTGATGTTTAATTGCTGCAATCGAATGTTCTGAAGTTGCTAACGTGTCAAAAGTATCGGGCATTTTGGTAATATGATCCGCATGACTCATTCACACATCTTGATTATCTGGGACATCAGTAAAAAGCTTAGTTGGTTGAAGGATTTTTAACTTTGCCTGACCAAATTCTTGTTTGGAAGCGCGTTCCACACTCCCGTGATAAAGATGGGTAATTAATTGGAGACCATAACAAACCCCAAAAACCGGTAAACCACTATCAAAAATTGCCGGATCAACCAGATAAGCACCAATATCATAAATTGATGCTGGTCCTCCAGAAAGCACAATTCCCTTTAAATTCGGATATTGTTGGTGCATTTCTGCTCAAGTTAACTCATGATTGACAACCTCTGCATAAACGTGCAAATCCCGGATTCTTCGTGCCAATAATTGGGTATATTGACTCCCATAATCTAAAATGATGATTTGTGTTTGTTTCATTTTTCTCCCGTTATTTTAAAAAAAGTATAAAGTATCCTCCCTCGTTTGATACTTTATACACTAAGCTTTTCCACCTTTTTTACTTACATTAATTATAGTTTTTTCAAAAACCGAAGTCAAGATAACCCTTAGAAAACAAAAAATACTTGTTTTCTACAAGTATTTTTTGTTTTCTAACTTTAAAAACTAGTTTTTAGGACCACTAGTCGCTGATGAAGAACTATTAGCAGTTTGTTGACTAGTGCTTGCAGGTTTAACTGATGGGGTAGTTGATGCAGGTTTAACTGTTTTTACAGTTGTCGTTTTTGCAGCAGTTGCAGGTTTTGTTGCTGATGAAGTTGAGTTAGCACCAGTTGTTGAACTTGATGTACCAGCACTACTATTAGCTGAAGCAGATCCGCTTTGAGCTGGTCGTGAACCAGAACTAGTTGTTGCTCCAGGAGTTGTGGTGGTGGTTGAATCTTTATAGATCATCTTAGTTAACATTACTGGAATTGAATCTTCTTCTTTTCATCAGAAATAAATATTTGCTAACAAACCAATTAAAGTCATGAAACAAACCAAAGTTAAAAGTCCAAAAACAGCACGTTCACCTTTTGGTTTTGCTTGGAATCCTTCAGTTTTGAAAAGTTTTTGTCCTAATGGTTCTTTGTTTAAAATTCAGAAAACAACGTTAACAAAGGGAATGACAATCGCCCAGTTAACTAAAGAAGCTAAAAATCTTTGTAGTTTAATATTTGTATTTTGCACAATATAATCTCCTATCTATAAAATTTTGTGTATATAGAAATTATACACACTAATATATAGTTGTATTATAACACAGTGAAGAAATAAAAGAATTATTTTGTTGCTGAGGCACCTTTTAAAAAAACTTCAAACCCTAAAGTTTGAAATTTTAATCGACGCAAAATTAAATCAACCGAAGTTTGATAATAATCGTTTACAACTGCTTGGTTAATTTCGTTCACCATTTGAGGATTGGTTTGAAAAGTAGTTAAACTTGCAGTTAATGATAAAACCTCATCTTGTCCTCAAGCGATATTTTTTTGGGCTTGTTGATAATCTTGGTCACTTATCTGGTTACTATCAGTTACTTTTAAAGCTAACTGGTCTTTATAATCCCCGTTAAGATCCATTTGTCGATACAACTCCTTGAACATCGTCAACCTTAATGTATCAACTAAAATCTCCTTCCAGTCAGAAATTGGTAAATTAATTTGACTTAGAAAAACCAAATCCGACTGGGTAATATTGCGACGATGATTAACTGCAGCACAAATTTTTAAAAACAGTAGCAAATCCTCGTAATAATCAGCTGGGTCAAGGTCATTCTTTTTAAAAAGATATTTTAAAAACTCAATTCCTACCCGTTGATCATTTACACTTGTCAAATCAAGTGGTTGATCAATAACCATTTGGCGTAACTTGGCTTGCATATTAGCATCAATTAACTTAAAGGTTTTATTATCGGTCATTAAATCAGTCAGTTGCTCTTGATTAATGGTGTCTAAATTCATAGTGCTTTTCTCCATAACTATTTAATTCTTCAACTGAAGAACGATGGTTGATCCTGTTTTGTAAATCTGTTTTTAATAAACGTTTAACGTTTGCTCTGGCCTCACTAATGTTTAAAGCATCAGCAAAATAAAGTTTCATACTAAAGAAAGAAACTACTGCCATCACAATTAAAAGTCCACACATTACCGACAACACAATGATTACAACCCTACCGCCCTCGTTGTTGTATTGGTTAACTAAACCAAGGGTAGGATCTTTTCAATTAATCAATTGATAAGATTTAAAGATTCCTACCCCTTCTAATTTTAATGCTTTGATAATTGTATTGATAATAAACTGGGCGAAAGTTTGTCCTGCGCTCACTAAACCAGTTACAGGAATCCCTTGGGTGCGGTAATTTCATAAAATCGCCATCGCGAAACAAGCATAGAAGATTTGCGCACTACCCATTCCTAAAAAGAAGTTGAAGATTAAATAAACAATTGGTTCATCAGCAAAAAGGCTGACAATTAAAGCCATGAAACAAATACCAATACTAGTGATCATCAAACTTCTAAAACCAAACTTTTCAATGAAAAACTTGTAAATTAAATATCCAAACAAAAATTGGGGAGCCACAAAGAAAACCTGATAAGTACGTAAAAAAGCACTAATCTCCATCAAGTTAAAATTACGCTTCAATAACCTAGTGGCAAGATATGTTGTGATTAAATCTGACTGGGTAGTCGCAAAAATCAAACTAAAAGCAAAGACAACTCCCATTAACCAAGCAAGTATTTTTCAATTAAACTGTGGCAATTCTGTTAAAAGGCGATTGTCTAAACCACTAACGTAATGCGCATCTTCTTTAACATTAACAAGTGAAAATAACGCACTTAAAACTAGGAAAAGACTTGTTAAACTATAAAGCACGACGTGGTTATAACCAGATTTTTGTTGGGTTAAATTGATTTCTAATTCTGCTAAATAAGTACCAAAAAAAGTACCAAACAAAATAAAAACTGAAATCACGGTCACACTTAAAGTCGGAGCTGCTCGATAATAAAACTGTTCATTCTCAAACAAGAAAAACAATGAATTTGCTGAAAGTCCAAGCGCTAAGAATACAGTAATTATCACAAATAAAGCAATAGAAGAACCATCTTTATTAACAAAGGTAAAGATCATCGCTAAAAAAAGCATTATTCCCGCAAAGTACATCCATACCCGGCGGTGTTGGATCTTCCCAGTTAAAAAAGTTGCTAAGGGTTTAAGTACCACCAAAAGCAACATACTTGTACCAAAAAAGAGGAGGGTTATCTGAATTGGGGTAGAAAAAACTTTTAACCCCAACTGAGCAGTATTCCATCGGGTAATAATTCCACAAGCGACTCAAAAAAGGATCGTTTCAATTCCAAAAGCAATTCACTTTAAACTTAAGCGCTCTTTGTAAACGATAAAAATAACACTAAAAATACCAAAAAGTAATAATAAAGGGTCAAGCAAATACAAATCTCAGTTTTGTGCCACACTTAACCTCCTCTGGTTAAAATCTCAATCAGCAACTAATAGTTTTATTTTACCCTAATCGTTAAAAAATTACATTTGCTCAATTACATCAAGACCAATTAGAGCAAAAGCATTAGTTAAAACTTGCAGAACACTCACAATTAAGCCCAAACGAACCTTCGTTAATTCCAATTGACTAACATCAATGATTTTAAATTCAGCATAATAAGAATGAAACTGACGCGCAACGATTTGAATATAGTCAGTAATTAAATGCGGCGAGCGTTGTTTTGTAGCCTGTTTAACCACTTCTTGAAAATTATCTAAAGTAATCAGCAGGGTTGTTTCTTTTTCTTCTTTTAACAAAGCAGTTTGCTCGAAGTCTGGGGTTAAATCACGATCATCAGCTTGTTGAAGAATAGAGTGTAATCTGGCAGTAGCATACTGAGCATAATAAACTGGATTAGAAGCGTTTTTTTGTTGAACTAAGTCGATATCTAAATCCATATGCGAATTAGCATCTTTAGCAGCAAGCATATAACGAAGTGCGTCTTTACCAATCATTTCTACTAAATCAATCATTCAAATTGCTGTTCCTTTGCGTTTTGACATTTTAAATTCAGTACCATTTTTAATCACCCGAACCATTTGAATCATTTGAATCTCTAAAATATCAGGATCGTTGCCCAATCAGGTTAAACCAGCCTTCATTCGTGCAACATACCCGTGGTGATCACCGCCCCAAACGTTAATTAGTTTAGTCGCCTTAGTGCGATTAATCCGCACGTTATGCGAAGCTAAGTCTGGGGTAAGATAAGTATAGGTTTTACCATCGCTTTTAACTAATACTCGGTCTTTATCATCTCCATACTTAGTTGTTTTTAAAAACAAAGCTCCTTCTTGATAATAAGTAGCGCCCTTTTGTTTGTAAAGCGCTAAGACTTTTTCGATTTCATGGTCATCATACATTTTTTGTTCACTATTGTAATAACCAATTTCCACACCAATACTTTTTAATTGACTTTTAATAATCTCTAAAAAATAAGCAGTTGCTTTTTTACGGAAAATTTCATTTACTTTTTCATCATCAATTTGCGTGCTAGTAAAAGTGATATCTTTAAATTTATCACCATATTCTTCTACTAACCTGTCTGCTACTAATTCATAACCTTCACCTTTATAAGCTTCTTCTGGTAAAGGAGTTTTAATTCCTAATTGGTTCAAATAATGAACAAAAACCGTTACTGCTAAGATGTTAATTTGGTTTCCTGCATCATTGACATAATATTCAGTTAAAACATCATAACCAGTAAATTCAAACAAACGCTTTAAAGAATCACCAATTACAGCATTTCTGGCATGACCGACGTGTAAATAACCAGTCGGGTTAACTGAAACTTCTTCAAGACTAACAATTTGGTGATTTTTTTCCATTCGTCCATAATCAAGTTTTGCGCTCTTAATTTGGCCAATAACTTTTGAGAGATAACTCGGATTAAAAGTCACATTGATAAAGCCTGGTCCGGCAATATCAATATCAGCAAACACTTCTCGATAATCAGCTAAAAGTTGATCACGAAACTCTGATGCTAGAACTTGGGGAGCAACCCGTTTTTTCTTAGCATTTGCCAAGGCAATTGTTGTTGAAAAATGAGCATCAATACCAGTCTTATTTAATTCAATTTGGGGATGAGACTCATCAATTTCTAGTTTAGCTGCCGTTTTAATCAGCATCTCCTTAAAGTTTTGATAAATTGTTTTGGTAGCCATTGCTTTTTACTCTCTTTCTTTTAATTTTAAACTATAAAGCAAAAAGAACATTGTTATTTTGACAATGTCTTCTTGCTTATTTTCCATTTAGTTGTGCCCTCTTTAACAAATTCAATGTTTGTTGGTAAGGTTTTTTTGAATTGAAGGTTAAATTGTCATTAATTCTTTTTCTTTTTGCTTTGCCAATTGATCAAGTTGCTTGATTGCTTCATCAGTTCAAGTTTGCACATCTTTTTCAAATCCCTTAATGATATCTTCAGAAACTTCATCGTTCTTTTTCACTTGGTCAAGCGCACTCCGACGGTTATTCCGAATTCTTACTTTAAAGTTTTCTAATTCCTTGTACATCTTTTTCACAATATCTCTCCGAATCTCTTCGGTTAAACTCGGAATGTTAATCCGAATAATCTCTCCATCCAAAATCGGATTAAACCCTAAATCAGCGCGATTAATCCCTTGAATAATGTTGTCAACTTGAGATTTATCATAAGGTTTAACTACTAATAATTGGGGCTCTGGAGCACTAATTGAAGCAGTTTGGTTAATTGGGGTTAAAACTCCGTATGCTTCAACCATGACACTGCTTAGCATATTCGCATTTGCTCTTCCTGTCCGAATTTGGTTCAAGTGTTGTTTAAACCCTTGAATTGTGTCTTCCATCGCTTGTTTAGTTTGCATTGTTGTCGCTTGAATACTCATCTCATTAATTCCTATTCTTCAATAATTGTTGAAGTCAAACTTCCTTGAATAATCTTAGTTAGACTATCTGGTTGTTGCATATCAAACACAACAATTTTCATTTTGGCATTTTTAGCCATTAAAGCAGCACTTTGGTCCATTACATGTAAGTTTTTAGCAATAATGTCATCATAAGACAACTTAGCAAAAAGCTTTGCTTCAGGGTTTTGTTTGGGATCAGAGTCATAAACACCACTCACTCCGTTTTTAGCCATTAAAATCGCATCAGCCTTAATTTCAATACCACGAACCACCGCAGTGGTATCAGTTGTGAAATAAGCATATCCAGTTCCGCCAGCAAAAATAACGATATAACCCTGAGCTAACAAATCCCGTGCTTCATAAAAATTATAATCTCTGGTCAAATTTTCAATCTTTAAAGCAGAGTAAACCACGACCTTAGCATAACCCTTCTGGTTAATAACTGCTTGCAAGGCTAAAGCATTCATGACTGTTGCCATCATTCCCATATAGTCACCACTAATTTGTTCAATACCTAATTCATCTGACAATTTTCCCCTTCAGATGTTTCCTCCACCCACAACAATTCCTAATTGCAAGTGGTCTTTAGCCATCGAAACTAATTGATCAGCAGTTTGGTTAAGTTTTTGACCATCATAAATGCTATCTCGTTCTTTCAAAGCCTCTCCGCTTAACTTTAGTAAAACTCGTTGATATTTCAAAGCTTAATCCTCACCTTCTTTCCCTTGATTATAAAAAAAATAACTTTACTTGTAAATTGAATAATCCATTTTATAACGCTTCTTTTTTTGATCATAACGTTTTTTCAAGACTTCCAAGCGAGAAAAGATCATCTCACCAACCAAACCAACAGAAAGAAAATCAAAAAAAGTATTTAAACCATTAATCATTAAAGAATATAAAAACAAGGGAAATCCAGGATAGGTAAAGTTTTGATAAAACATCACGCCCCCAATTACTCGTGATAAGTAAATTCCTAAATAAGGTAAAGTAAAGAAAGTGATTCACTTACTTCGTGTTAGCTTTGGTTGATCAAAATAAACAATTGTCGCGAAACTAACCATTAAATTGGGAATTAGATAATCAAAACTAAACTGGAAGAAGTTAATAAAATAAGTCGAAGGAAAAAACAACAGAGAACTACCACTCAATAATCCAGTCAGAAAAGTTTTAGCAAAAGAGTTAGTCAGATAAGCCACAAAAAATAAGGTTAAATATTCAAAACTAAAACTAAGAAAAACTGTGGGTACCATTCCTAATAACTGTTTGAAAAGTAAAACCAAAAGCAGATAGACCGCATAACTTAAAGCAATAATTAAAAAATCATAAGTTGTCCATTTTTGGCGCGACCAACTAAAAAAATGGTGGGAAAAACTATAAATCAAGATCTTAACTATTTCATAAAGATTAAAACTAATACAAGCATAAAAAAGCTTCTCTTTTCAAGCATTTCATGAATAATCAAGACTAAAAAGACTAATCATCAATAACGACAAATAAACTAGGGTAGCAAAAATCTCTACCACTACCCACAAAATAAAGATGGTTATTTGATCGCTGGTTTTTAAATTAGTGGCAAAACGAAGGTTTAAAAAAATTACTCCAAAAACAAAACTACCACCGATTCCCAAGGTTCAAAGCATTGAATAAATGAAAAACAGAGACTGTTTTTGTTTAAGAACTTGGTGAAATTTTTCTCTTCAATTAAACATCTTCTTCATCTAACTCCTGACATAATGATATTTTCAACCAGAGTAGACAAAAAAGGAATGAATAAACTTTCCTCCGTTGGCATTATCCACATCAGGTCAAAGGTCTTAGATCACATCTAACTCTCAGCTAGTTTACCAGCTCCCTTGTTCATCTTTTTTAATTATAACCTCAAATAAAAAAAATAACCCTAAGGCTATTCTTCTTTATTCTCTTCAGCTTTACTGGTAGCGTCTTTTGTAGTTTTACTTTTAAGTTTTTGATCTACCACGATATCATCAGTTTTTGGCTCAACTTTATTATGACCTTGAACTAAACTCTTATAATAAGTAAGTTCATCTTCGTGGGTTACTTCGACTCCTGTCAAAGCAGCGTTCGCTAGAATGAATTGACCAAAAACTGATGTACTACAGAATTTTTGCTTTTTATGAGCACGTTTTCCCTGAGTATAGTTAACATAAATGTTACCACTCTTCGTATCCTTAATAATTTTTGTAATCTTGTAATAAGGAATTGCTTCTCCCATAAACATAATACTCTCATCATCAAAGGCGATACCATAATAAGGTAAAAAGAACCACAACATCAACATAATAACTGCCAAAGCGACAAAACCAATTACAATTACAGCAATAATCACTCCCTGGGCAGTTGCCCCATCTTGCTTAAAAATTGCTGATGGTTGAGTATAAAACACCAACACCAGAATTCAAGCAACCAAAACAACCATACCCAAAGTAAGAGTAGTTAACAATGATACTTTGCCATAAATCTTTTCTTTGGCAGGAAGTTTTTTGAATCTGGAAAAGTAATAACTGAACATTGCTCCAAGAATTGCTCAAACAATCGCTAAAACTACTGCCAAGATTAAAAACTGGGTAACTGTTTCACCATTGTTTTGCAATTTATTATCAACAATGGTCCAAGTAAGCGGTGTCATTAGTTCCCACCCTTAACTTGTGCTGCCACTTCTGAAGCAAAGTCGGTTTCAACTTTAATAATTCCTTCACCAACTTCATAACGAATCATTTCTTTTAAGGTAGCACCCTTTGCTTTAATAAAGTCGCCAACCTTATACTTTTCATCAACAACAAAATCTTGATCTAAAAGGTTCACTTCTGCTAAACGTTTGTTCAATCTTCCTTTCAAGATATTTTCCTTAATGTTTTCTGGTTTTCCTTCAACATCAGTAGTCTCAGCAATAATTTTTGCTTCTTGATCGACAAATTCAGCAGGAATTTCTGCTCTTGATTTATATTGCGGATTCATTGCTGCCACATGCATAGCCACATTATAAGCATCAGCATCAGCGATATTTCCTTCAAAAATCAAGAGCACCGAAACCCGGTTGTTAGCATGGTTATAAACACTAATTGTTTGGTTATCACCCTTAGTGCGCACCTCTAATCTTCGCAAATCAATTTTTTCACCAATTTTTGCTGTCGCATTAACTAATGCTTGTTCCACAGTTTCGCCACTAGAAAGTTCAACTCCCTTGGCAGCTTCTAAACTTTCAACATTTTGAGCTAAAAAAGCGTTCGCCAAATCGTCAATCAAAGTCATAAACTCTTTGTTTTTAGCCACAAAGTCGGTTTCGGAATTAACTTCCATAATCACGACACTCTTGGCATCTTGTTTAGCCAAGGTAACTCCTTCAGCCGCAACACGATCAGATTTCTTTGCTGCTTTTGCCAAGCCATTTTCTCTTAATCAAAGAATTGCTTGATCAATATTACCATTAGTGGCTTCTAAAGCTTTTTTACAGTCCACAATTCCTGCTTGAGTAATGTCTCTTAACTGCTTTACTAATTTTGCATCAATTGCCATTTCTTCATTTCCTTTCTTATTACTTATCTTTAACTTCACTAGAAACTTGGTCTTGAGTTTCACTTTGTGATTGAACTTCGGCTTCATCACCATTAAAACGACGACGAGGATAACGACTTTCACCCTCACGCGGTTCGCGTTTAACAATTTTAGTTCTTAAAACACTTGGAGCCATTGTTAAATTAGCCCCTTCAGCATAAGCTTCTACAATATTATTAACAATTAAGTTAATTGATTCAGTTAAATCATCATTTGCTGGAATTACTAAATCAATCAAATCTGGATCAGCATTTGTATCACAAATTGCGATCACAGGAATACCAAGTTTCTTAGCTTCTTTCACCGCAATTTCATCAATGATTGGGTCAGTAATAAATAAAGCTTGGGGAAGTTTATGCATTTGCTTAATTCCACCTAAGTTTTTTTCTAATTTAGCTTTTTCTTTTAAGATTAAAATTTGTTCTTTTTTTGGTCTTAAAGCTAATTGCCCAGACTTCTCTTCTTGTTCAATATTTCACAAAGCACGAATTCTTAGAGAAATCGTTTTCATATTGGTCAAGGTTCCTCCCAATCAACGGGTGTTAACATAGAAGTTTTGACTTCTTAAAGCCGCTTCCTTAACTGCTAATTTAGCATTTCTCTTTGTTCCTACAAAAAGAATTTTCCCTTCATTTTTTCCAATCTCTTCAACAACTTTTTTTGCATCATCTAATGCTTTCATGGTTTGTTGTAAATCAATGATATGGTTCTTGTTTTTAACTCCATAAATATAAGATTTCATCTTCGGATTTCATCTCTTGGTCTGGTGTCCGTATTGAACTCCTGCATCTCATAATTCTTCGCGTGTTAATTCTTTTGCCATTTTTTTCCCTTTTCTAATTTGTTTGTTAAACTTCCAGAAGGTTCAAAACAATCCCACTCAAATATTAAAAGCTTGAGCACGCGGTATGTCATTCCCTAATGTGTCTTGTTATTTCGCTTCAACGATTACATAACTTCTTTATTTTAAAGAAGAAATGTCTTAATTTCAACCAAGAAGTCAGAAAAGAAAAACTTGCCCATAACAGCAAGTTAATCATCATTCAGCACATTATCTTTTAGTTAAAATTGCAAGGATAAATTTCAAAATCATCAAGTTTAATTGCTTCGCTATAAGCATCTATTGTCAGATGTCTTTGCCAATATTTCTTGCAATAAATTATTTACGATCATAAACTAAAGGATCTGGTCCAAGACGTTTAGAAGGTTGTAACTTATTAATTTTTTCCACCTCTTCTTCAGTTAAGGAAAATTCATCAATTTGCGAAGCATTAGTTTTAATTCGGTCAATATGAACTGATTTAGGAATAATCACTACCCCACTTTGCAACGCTCAACGCAAAGCAATTGATGAAGGTTGTACGTGATACTTTTCACTTAACTCCACAATGTAGGGGGCATCATCAAACTGACCACCCATCATTGTTCGTCAACTTTCAATTTGAATGTCATTTTCTTTAGCAAAAGTTTGTAATTCTAAAACTGGATACATCGGATGCATTTCTACCTGGTCAACCATTGGTTTAATTTCACTTTCTGCAATTAAACCCTTCAAATCAGCAACTAAGTAGTTTGAAACTCCAATCGCACGAACCTTTCCCTCTTTATACAATCGTTCTAAAACGTGATAACATTCGTTGCCACTTTTTGCTGGTCAATGTACTAAAACAAGGTCCAAATAATCAGTGTCTAGTTCGGTTAAAATGCGGTTAAATGAAGCAAGTGTTTTATCACCACTTTGGTCAGTGTTTCAAATCTTTGAAGTAATAAAAAGGTCTTGACGAGTTTTAGTTGATCTAGCAATTGCTTTTTTTACAATTGCATGATTTTTATAAACATCAGCTGTATCAATCATTCGGTAACCAAAATTAATCGCTTCTACAATTGCTTCTTCTCCTTCAACTGGATCGGTAATTTTATAAGTACCAAAACCAACCATAGGCATTTCTACTCCGTTATTTAACTTGACATTCTTATTTAAAAATTTTTCCATAATTGTCGTTTTCTCCTTGTTTTACTTAATGTCTCTTTGTTCTTTAATCAGCGAATAAGCGGCGTTAATTTGACTCATCTTTTCTCGAGCTTGCACAGAAGGATTTTTGTCAGGGTGATAAGTTTTTGCCAATTGACGATAAGCACTTTTTACCTGTTCATCGCTTGCATCTAATTCAACACCTAATTCTTTATAAGCAGCATTTAAAGCAACTTCATCTTGATGAGCAAAATACTCACTTTGCTCATCCTGATAACCATTATAACCTCCAGAATTAAATTTAGCACGATTATGACTTGAACTCTGGTGGAAAAATTGGTTTAAGAACTCGTTGATAAATTCTTCATAAGAAGTTCTGTTTTGTTGGTATAAATCCGAACGCATTCTTTGGACCAATTGGATGATAGAATTGTTTAAACTCTTTTCATAACCCTTTAAACCCGCTCTTAAATAGTTATAGTCAAGACTTTGATTATTTATCGCTAAATTAATAGTATGAACAAGTACTTCTTCGTATCAAAAACTCACCAATGAATAAGCGTTAAAATTTAAAAATTCAAGATAATATTTACTAAAAAATTCGATGGCATTAGCATCAAGATAACTAACCATGTTTTGAAATTGACCTAATAAACGATCATCAGCACCAAGACATACCTTGTTAAATTTTGCTTGTGCTTTTTCTAAAAAAATCATCGTTTCCTGGATTTTTTCACTACTTAAATTTTGGTTTTCTAGATACCTTTTCGTAGCTTCTAAACTTGAAAAAAAAGGAAAGATTTGGATAAACTCTTGATAATTAAGTTCAGGAATTTCCACTTGGTGATGAATATTGGCGAACCATATCTTTCGCTTTGCTGAAAACTGATCACGCAAATGTTGATCATAAGTAGAAGAGTTTTGGGATTGATTCTTGCTATAATCTGCCCTATTAGCATGATTTTGCTCAAACTCTTTTTCCCGCTTTTTCTGATTTTTTTTCCGTCGAATGCTTTGAATTAAAAATCCAAAGATTAATAAAGCAACGATAACGACAATTGTGATGACAACCCCTGCTGTTTCCATTTTTTTCAACCTGCCTTACTTTTATTGTATCTTATCGCTCTATATTTAAGAAGAAAGCTCCTAAAAATTTTCTTACCGTTTCTCAACCCTTTCAATGCTAAAATCTAAATAAAAGTTAGGACTTGAGTCATGATAAAGAAAATTAAAGAAACCATTAAGATAATAATGGTTGATGTTGATGGTACTTTATTAGATAACTACCACAATATGAGCGAATCTAACCAAGAAACTCTTAGTAGTTTGAGTGAAGAAGAGGTTTATTTTGTCATGAATACTGGAGCATTACCTCATGATGGTTATAAAATTTTAACTAACACTATCATTGGAATTGATAAATATACAAAATGGTTTATTGGCTTAAACGGGGCAGTTATCTATAATTTTTTGACCAATGATAGTTATTTACAAATAAATATTCAAAATGAAACCAAAATTAAAGCAGTTTTTGAAAAAATAAACTTTAAAAATTATGAAATCATTAACCTCCACACCCAAAATTTTCTCCACTTTATAGTTAATAATTTTGATACTTGGTATAAATTGATTTTTGAGATTTATCCCTTTTTAGAAAAGAATAATAACAAGGCTTTGGGTTTAGAAAATTGTTTGCTTCTGATTAATCATTTTGATCAAGTTTCATTAACCAAAGAAAACATTATTTACTTTGGTGATAATCGCAACGATCTTGCTGTTTTTAATGATCCTACAATTTATTGTGTAGCAATGCAAAATGCCATTGATGAAGTAAAAGCACTAGCGAACGATAGTACTACTGATAACTACCAAGGCATTAGCGATTATTTAGAAAAAATAAAAAGCGCCAGTTAGCGCTGTCTATTTTTTTATTCAGTTTCTTGAGCAATTACTCTCACTCTTGTCCGGTTCTTGCCAAACTTTTCGTACTTAACAATACCACTTACTAACGCAAATAATGTATCATCGCCGCCACGACCAACATTTTCACCAGGGTGAATTTTAGTTCCTCGTTGACGGAAAATGATTGAACCAGCATTAGCAAATTGACCGTCTGCTTTTTTTGCCCCTAAACGTTTTGATTCTGAGTCACGACCATTTTTAGTTGATCCAACTCCTTTTTTAGAAGCAAAAAATTGTAATCCTAATAAAAAACGCATTTTATCCGACCTCCTCTAAAGTAACATTTTGTGGATATTGCACCAAAATGGTTTTGATTTGATGAACAAGAAAACTAAAAGTTTTTTGGACATCCTTGTTTGCCAAGTTTTTCACCTTAATACTGATAGAGTTATCTTTTACTGTCAAGATGACATCATCACGATATTCAGCATCATAGGCATTTAAAGCACCGCTCATGATTCCTGTTAAAGCTGCACAAATCAAATCGTAACCATCATCACCACCATTAGCATGTCCACTCATCTTTAACTCTAAAAACTGACCATTTTGTTTGGTTAATTCCACTTTAACCATTCTTATTTTCCTTCACTTTTAACTGCTGGTTTAGTTTTGGCAGTTTTAGTTGTTGCACTAGGAACTTCTTTGGTCACCTTTTCTTTAACAACCTTATTTTTAGCAATTGAAATTTCATCAATTCTCACTTTAGTATAAGGTTGACGGTGCCCATAAACTTTCCGAATGTTTTTTTTGGGGTGATAACGCACGACGCGAAGTTTTTTTCCTTTACCTTGTTTAATCACCGTTCCTTTGACAATTCCATCTTTAACGATTGGGTTACCCAATTGACCATCAATCATCAATACTTCTTCAAAAGTTATTCTGTCATTTGCTTCTCCAGAAATTCTTTCCACATAAATTTCTGATCCGATTTCAACTTTGACCTGTTTTCCACCAGTTCTAATAATCGCAAACATACTATTTCCTCCAGTCTAGACTCGCCTCATTGCGTGGGTTCTCACCAACTTTTAAACACAAAAAAGAGCGGTTGAAACTCATTTCAACGTTAGTTATTATAACTAAATTCATTATATGATTCAAGAAAAAGGTTACCAAGAATTCTCGACTTAAATAAGTTTAGGTAAAATCAGAACCATTGTAATTTTCTCATGGTATTTCCTCACCCAGTGGATAGGTGTCTTCAAAATGCAATTGGGTAGTCGGAGTAGTGTGGACAAGTTTGACTTGGTGATCATCATCGGGGTGATTATCATGCTTCAAACCATTACTTTTGCTGTCATCAATACTAATTTGATTATTTCCTAACCGATAAGTGACCTTATCGTGGTGAGTGTGATCATTAAACATAAAAACTGTTGTAGCAATAGTAGAAATTGTATCGGTAATAAAACCACCAATCGCTTTGATGATGCTCCCAATCCCACCAAGAAAACTCCCACTAACACCTTTTCCTGCTTTGATTTGTTTTTTTGCTTGAATTGTTAATTTTTTCATTTTTCTTCCTCCCTTAGAGAATAAGGAAGAATTTAACTTTTTTTACCACTTTCTTTTAAAAATGCTTCATAAAGTTCGTTAACTGGTAAACCAGTTTGAACACTTACTACCTTACAAGCAGCTTTTAATTTTAACCCCCGATTAAGTTGTGCTTGAACTAAAGCAATTTGTTCTTGTTTTGATAAAACTAACCTGAAAGCAGGACTAGCAAAACAGACGACAAATTCACCCCTGAAAACAAAATCTGAACTCTGAACAAACTGGGCAACTTCTTGAATCGTTCCCCGAATAATTTCTTCGTTGCGTTTAGTTAATTCTCGAGCAATAACAACAGGTGTTTGGGGTTGGTTAATTAACACTTGATTTAAAGCTAGAATAGTTTCTTTCAAGCGGTGGACTGATTCATAAAAACAAACTAAAGTATCAGAATAACTCTGAACAATCTTGGTCAGTTCATAAACTTTTGCGACTTGATTTCTACTAGTTAAAAAACCGTGAAAATAATTACTTTTCCCTACCAAAGCACTAGCAACCAAAGCATGCAGATAAGCAGGGCCACAGTTAAGTGCACTTAAATTGAACTGCAACATTTTTTCATTGACCAAAGATGCTAGTAATCATGAACCCGGATCACTGATTGTAGGAATGCCAGCATCACTAATAATTGCTAAATCATAGCCTTGATTTAAATAATCTTTGATTTGGTCGCTGCGTTCTAATTCGTTGTATTTATGTAAAGAAATTAAGGGTTTATTAATCTGAAAGTGTTGTAACAGTACTTGACTGGTTCTGGTATCTTCACAAAGAATATAATCGACCGCTTTTAACGTTTCAATTGCACGGAGACTAAAATCATTTAAATTACCAATCGGGGTTCCAACCACATAAATGGTTGGTAAACTGTTCTTAAATGTTTGTTGAACTCACATCTTAACCTTTCTTTTAGAAAAACCCAAAAACAAAATTTGCTTTTGGGTTTAATAAACTATTTGACACTAACAACTTTTACTTTGTAAGGAACATTAACTTCTCTAACTTCCAAAACTTCTTCACTTTTGTGACCAAGCATTGCTTTAGCAAGGGGTGATTCGTTTGAGATCAAACCCGCAAACGGATCGGCTTCAATAGCACCAACAATCTTAACCGTATGAATCTTTTGAGTTTTCAAATCTTGATACTCAACTTGAGAACCAATTTTTACTTCGCCTTTTTTACCACCAGGATTAATTACTTTTGCCTTAGAAATTACTGCTTCTAATTCTTTGATGCGACTTTCAATTTCAGCTTGTTTGTTTCTTGCTGCATCATAATCAGCATTTTCCGACAAATCGCCCTGATTTCTTGCTTCCACTAATTCATCAATCACTTGGGGACGAATCACATCAATTAAATGTCGTAGTTCTTTTCTTTTTTCTTCTAACCCTTCTTTAGTTAAAATAATCTCTTCTGGCATTTTGTTCCCCTACCTTTATTTTTGCTTTTTACATTATAACTTAAATTTTCTGGCATTTTAGCACAAAACCACGAAAATTTTAATCATCATCGTGGAGATAATGGTAAAGCTTCATTGTTGTTTGGTGATTTTTAATAATTTGGTTCAACTCTGCAAAACTCGCCTTTTTTAGATCACCTTTAGTTTGATAATGCTTATTCAACTCCTGAATCTTTTTTAGCCCTAACCCTTTAATTGTTAACAACTCGTTGGTAAGAAAAGCCCGGTTTTGTTTTTTCCTAAAACCAGACTTAGCATAACTATCGACCCTTAACTGCATATTAGCTAAAAAATTATATAATCCTGAATGTTTATCTAAAACCTGTTCACGTTCAATTAAATCAAGAATTTTTTCGGTATTATGACGGTTATTTTTGATTAAACCAATGACAGGAATTTGTTCTAAACCCAAACCTTCCATCACCTTTTTAGCAGCATGAACTTGATTTAAACCTCCATCCATAATCACAAGATCAGGTAAGGGACGATGGTCGACTAAACTTTTTTGATACCGACGATAAACCAGATTTTCCAATCGACTAGCATCATCACGAGCCTCGATTTCAATGTTATATTTCCGAAAATCATTCCGTGAAGGTTTACCGTTGTAATAAACAATACAACTTCCCGTGACAAACTCATCACCCAAATTGGCAATATCAAACATTTCAATGTGTTCGGGAAAGGTTGGTAAGTTTAAAAGAACTTGCAGTTGCTTTAAAACCTCACTTTCTTTATCGTTAACACTTTGACTTTGAAGATTAACTTGGTTCAAAGCTTCAATTGCATTTTCTTGGGCTAACTGATAAAGTGCTTGTTCTTGGGGATTTAACGGATGAGTTGCCAAAGGTTTAACTTTATCTTCGAGCTGAAATAAATCAAGGTCAGGGGGAAGAATTACTTGGTCTGGTAAAATGTTTTTTTCATAAATTTGACTTACATAATTAACTACCAATTCTTCTAAATCCTGATCATGATAAACACTGACCAATTGGTCTTTGTATAACAACCTTCCTGCACGATAAAACAAAGTCACAAAAACAAGATGTTCATCATCAACTTCATAAGCAATCACATCACGATTAGCATCATCATCAATAGTTACTTCTTGACGAGAAAGAGCATAATCAAGCGATTCTAACAACTCTTTCAGTCTCCCTGCTTCCTCAAACTGCAAATTAGAAGCGGCATAATCCATTTTATCTAGTAGATCAGCGCGCACCTCAGTGGTTTTGCCCTTAAAAAAGCGGTCCACGTGGCGAATTTGTTCTTGATAATAGCGGGGATCAACTTTTTTAAAACAAGCACCAGAACACTGGTGAAGGTGGTAGTAAATACACGGTTTTCCCTGATATCCTTTGCACCGACGCAAAGGAAATAAACGTTCCATGACTCTTAAAAGGTTCCGGGCGTTACTTCCTTGAGGTAAAGGTCCGTAATTACGAAGTGCTTTTTTATTATACTTGCGAACATATTTATACTGCGGATCTTTTTCGTTGGTAATAATAATATAAGGATAAGCTTTATCATCATTTAAGATGATGTTGTAGCGAGGATGATATTTTTTAATCAGGTTTTGTTCTAAGAGAAATGATTCTGCTTCATTACTAACAACAAAAAAGTCTAAATCCTGAATGTCGCGAACCAATCTGGTAGTTTTAATGTTATGCGCGCGGTTAAAATACGAAATTACCCGTTTGCGTAAATCTTTAGCCTTACCAACATAAATGACCTTACCTTCATTGTTGTAATAAAGGTAACACCCGGGTTTGTGGGGAAGGTTTTTAACTTTATCTTCTAAGGTTTGGTTATTAAAATAAGTTTTGTCCATGCGGTTCTCCTTGCAAGTTGGTGTTCGGGGGCGAGATTCAAAGTTTAATTAAAGTATTAATTAAACCAAAATAACGGTCGTTGTTAAAGTAGACATCTTGACTAATTTGGGTTGTTTGGTTTAATTTTACCTTCAAATTTAAAATAACTTGTCGCGGAGACAGAAAACAAAAAACTTCCAAACAAAAAATAACTAGTCGCTAAAGGATGCTCAACAAACGTCAAAATCAGTGATTTTCAATTTAAATATGATTACTTATCAACACGCTAACGGCGACGAAGTTTGATTCGTTTAACCACTTCATCAATAATTAAGGGAAAGACACCATTACTTTGCGCTGATTCAACATCAATAATAAAGACTTCATTCTCACTTGTAGTAGTGGCATTAAGTTGGTATAAGTCAAAACCAAAGGTTTCTTCTTGATCAAGGAAGGTTTCAAATAATTCGTTGAAGTTAAAAGGAATGTGAGTTTCATAAACTTCAATGATCAACTCTTTTAAACGGTTAACAATTTCATCAACCAAAGAATAATCAAAGTGATCTTCTTCTTTCATGTATTGCTCATAACTTGCACTAATGCTATCAGTTTGATCAATTAAAATATCTTTGATTGGTTTGTTCAAGTTTAAACGCAATGATCAGCAAATCACTAAAGGTTGAGTTTGATCCCACTTTAGATCAACATCATTCTTAAAACTAACAAACCTCGCTTTAAAGGTTGCTTCAAACCCATCTGATTTTTGAAAATTAAGGTTAAAACTTTTTTCTTTTTGGTCGAGTTCTTTAAAAAAAGTTAAGGCAGTTTTTTCATCATTTATCACCGATCAAGTTAAATTAATTTGTTCCATTTGCATATCCTGCTTACTTCATTTTAATTAAATATATGCCATAAAGTTAAAAAAATCAAACCTTAACTTTTGGGTTTGATTTTTTTCTTAACTTTATTACGACTTATAATAAACTTCTCGGGTTTTTGTTCCATTAGCAGGACCAATTACCCCTTCTTGTTCCATTCGATCAATGATTTCACTTGCTTGACTAAGAGAGATTTTTAACCAACGCTTTAACAATGTAGCACTAGCTTTTCTGGCTTTTAAAACCTCTGCTAATGCTTGTTTATACAATCAATCTTTTTGAGTTTGGTAATTCAAAGGAAAGTCTTGGTCTAAATTTACAGAATGAGACAGAAAAGCTGACGGGTTATCCATCAAGACATCTGCTTGCGTATCGCTTCTGTCTTGCGAAGATTTTAAAATCTCTTTAAAAAATAAAGAATCATCAACTTCCTGGTCATTATTGGTAGTAAAAGTTTTAATCGTTGGTTCTCTTAGTGGCTTAAAACCATAAACCCCAAGTTGAGGATCAACTTTTATCTCAGTGTCTATTAAAGTTGTCGTAGGTTTGACTTGATGATACTTTAAATCAATATCTTGGTTTTCATCAAACATCGTAAAAGTTTCATACTCATCTTCTGGTTCATTTCAGTCAATTTCACTAAAATCCTTTTTGATTGCCGATGACGGTTCTTGCGCGGAAGGCGGAGTTTCATCTGGAAAGGGCGCTTCTGATGGCTCTTGTCAAAATAAAACTTTGGTAGATGAGTTTTTATGCTTAGTTAAATTGAACAACGGTTTTTTTTGATCGTGAGGATTATTGTTACTTCTTAAAGCAAGTACTCGCACCCTTTTTCCTTTTCTTTTTGCTTTAGGTAAAAACAAGAAAAGCGGGTTTCCAGTTAAAGTTCAAATGATACTTAAGAACAAGGCAATAATACCCAAGATTAAACCAACCGGGAGTGAAGCATAAGCAAAAACTCCTGCTAAGAAATTACCAAGAAAACCACCTCCTTGATATAAGTTAAGATAACCAAATAATGGGTAAATTAAGAACTTAGTGTGCCCGCTAACATCATTAAACTTATTACTAAAAAGACTGTTATCTAATCAATTGCTTGTATAAATTGTCACTGATTTAACAAAGATGTCTTTTTGTCATAATTTAACCCCGTCTAGGTGTTTAACTTTTAAATCAATCAGTAAGGTTACGGAGCAAATTCACACAACTGTTAAACCAATTGCGATTAACATTCCTAAAAAGCGTTTTTTAACCTTAAGTTGTAAACCAAACAAAATTGAAAGGTCAATAAACATTAAGACTAAATAGACCAGATATTTTAGTCAGCCAAAAACAAAGTTAAAAAATATATCATCAAAAAAAGCACCAATGGTTAAAAACCTTCCTGCAGATAAAATTAAAAACAAAAGAAAAGTCACTGATCCTACCACTCAGGCAATTGAATCACTCTGATGAACTTTTTTATTAGTTTCAAAAATAATCGTTCGGTTTTCGTTGTAGTTTTTGGTCGATAACACCGTGCTCTGATCAGTGTCACTAACAAACTCTTTAATTTTTTTATTCATAGTTGCTCTCTTCTTCAAGACTATTTTTTATATTCTACCTTATTTTAACTAATTTTTATGTTTCAGATTAAAACAAAAAACATACAAAAAAAGAACAGCCGGGAAAAGAACTGTTCTTTGGTACTAAATATTGGGCATGGATAAGAACGATTTAATCGTTTAATTTTAAGGGAAATAGTTAACAAGTTATAAAATGAGTTTTATATCACAAAGACAAAAATATTATTTTAAATATAATTATCGCCTAACATTTAGTATAAAATTATGAAATAAATTAACATGTGATTAACAACCACATTTACATAATATTCTCATTTTGAAAAAGTTTTATTTAAAAACTAATAATAATAAAAAGTTCTATTTTTTATGTTTCATTTTGGAATTTATTCCAAATACCCTAACTATTACCCTCTTCTTTAAAACTAATCATAATCAATTTGTTAACTATTTGATTTTGTCAAGTTTGACTTTCAACTCCATCTTTTAATCTTCCAATCATCTTGACTCCAGTAAAGCGATAGTTGCTTGTTCCATAAGCAACCCTAGGAACCGTGCTATGATCTAAATAAGTTAGAGTAGGTAAGGTTTCAGGAGTTCTGGTATAAAGCGGTAAAATTACTTGCGACTCATACAAGGCACTCATTTCTGCTTGAGAAAATAAATTATAACGAGTAGTAGTATCTGCTTGTTGACTGGCCTGATCAAGTAAATCATCATAAGCACTTAGCTTAGTTGCTAAATCATCATAACTACTATTTTTTCCTGTTAAGGTTTCTTTTCCACCACTTGTGACACTATCAATAACTTTACTCAAGTTGTTGTACGCATCATAATCACCCCTATATCGAATCGTATTTAAATAAGTTGATGGGTCAGCATAATCAGGACTTCACCCAGTAATGTTCATACTATAAGCACTTTGACGTTGTTTTTGAGCAAAATCAGCTTGATCAATACTTTGCGAATCATTATAAGTAATACTGAACGGAAGGTTAGGAATTTGGTCAAATTCATCAATCATGCTATTAAGTCAAGGTAAGAAAGTAGTTTTTAACGCGCCGTTTTCTAAAAACCGAAATTTAACATTATCCTTAATCCCGTTAACACTGCGGTCTAAATTAACTTGTTTAATTAAGGTTTGAATTTTTGCTTCCACACTTTGATCGCTGATAAATTCTTGTTTTAAAGTATCGTCAGTCAAGGAAGCATAAGCTAAATAATCATTTTGTAAATACAAATCTTGACCATTATCAGTCAACGCCTCTTGAGCAGCAAGTTCATCACTTGTTAAAGATTGCCCCATTTGGGTAGCCACATTTTGAACCTTAGTTCCATAACTTGTCTTAATATAATCAGTATAATCCTTACCATTATCATCTAAAGCCAAATCGTTTGCAGTATAAATATTTCTTAACAATGAAGATTTAGTCACATCCTCGGCATCTAAAGCACTGGAGTAATAATGTGCTGCTGTACTACGATTAATTGCATAAGAAATCAAGGCTCTGGTTGAATTTTGAGCTAAAAGTTTATTCTCATCTAAACCAGAAATATCAGCCCCTGTTCCGGTTCCTTCGGGACGATAACCAAAATTATAGGTAATCATTCAAGTAGCAGGAGTTCCTGCATAAACATCTTTTAATCCTTTAAACTTGGGGTCTGTTAAATCACTACCCACATACTTACTTCAACTTCGAGCATCGGTTGGTGAGATTGGTGTTTCAGAAAGATCGCCAGTTTCAAATAAAAAGACTAAATTCGAAGGGCTCTGGTTTTTTGGATAGTTATAAATAATTTCTTTGATTGAGGTTTGGTCATAATCAAAATAATTTTTGTTAGCCACTAACTTCATTCCTATAGAAATATTAACATCCCTAGGTAGATAAGCACCAGAATAATAAACGTGATCATATCCCTTAGAGTTATTAGCAGCATTCCCATAACTATACCCAGCAGTCATTGGTTTTTCATAATTAACAGCAATGTCTGGTAATGGTGAAAAAGCTAAATAAGTTAACATCGTGGGAAAGTAAGGGGCAGTTGAAGCTAAATGGAAAATAACTGTTCCCCCTGCCACTTCACCCGCATCATTAACCCCATCCTCAACAGTTAACATCGGTGAAGCAGGATAAGTGGCAGTTTTGTCACTAATTGAAGGTAAAACTTCACTAGTTCCTGCCTTTGTGCTGGTTCAGAATCCTGGTTGATCGACTTCGACGCCATCTTTAGTAACTTGGATATAGTGTTTGATAATTGCGTCTAATGCAAAGTTCTGACTGACATCATTTTTATACTGATAATCAGTTCCTGTCGCAGTTGTGATGGCATTAGACAATTCACTAGCTTGATTCATAATCACGCCTCACAACCCGTTAATTTGTGAAGTTGTCGAAGGATTGTAAATATAACGCAACGTATTGCCAAGATCACTAGCCTTGATTCATTTTTGTTGGGCGACATTTCCCTTATAATCAAACCAATGGGCATTATTTTTTAAGGTCAAGGTTCAAGTTTTCTTGTCGGCATCACTTTCAAAACTGGTTGCTAGGTTACCTTCGACCTCTTTGTCAACATTAGCCTTTAAAAGCGTTTCTTGTAAGTTAGCAAGGATTTTTAAATCTTCGTTTTGCATTGTCACCCCTGTTGATCACGAAGACATTGGTGCAGCATAATATGTCTTGTAAACAGAAGTGTCAACTGCTCGGTTCATTAACTTGCCAAAAGTCATCGGTCCACAACTAACAACTGTTGCAGTTGCCATCGTAGTTAAACCAAGTGCACTTAGAATTGATAGGCTTCTTTTAAACATTATTCTGCCCTCCTTTTATTTTTTTGTTTTCTTTAATTCTTTTTGCATTGCTTTGAATTCACGGTTATTGGCAAAAACAAAGTGGTTCGGTTGCACTTCTTGTCAAACCGGGAAATCAACCAAATAATCATGGTGTTCTTTTTGGGGATCATAAATAAAATGAACTTTGTTTTTTTCTTGTTCTGGATCTGGTAGAGGAACTGCACTTAACAAACTCTTTGTGTAAGGGTGTAAAGGGTTATCAAACAAAGTGTCAGCAGGGGCAAGTTCAACAATATCACCACGATATAAGACCGCAATCCGGTCAGCAATAAAGTGAACAATACTTAAATCATGAGCAATAAAAATATAGGTTAAATCGTATTCTTTTTGGAAACGCGTTAACAGGTTAATCACTTGAGCCCGAATTGAAGCATCCAAAGCCGAAATTGGTTCATCAGCAACAATGAATTCGGGGCGCATTACCAAAGCCCGAGCGATCCCAATCCGTTGACGTTGACCTCCAGAAAACTCGTGTGGATAGCGTGACAAGTGTTCAGGAAGCATTCCCACTGAAGTTAAGGTTTGTTCAACTAAAAAGTGTTTTAAATCACTACTTTTAACTTGTTCAGCACTCAAGCAGGCTTCTTCTGACTTATCGTGATTGTATCATTTAAGATAGGCATCTTTAACTTCTTGGTTTTTATATAATTCAGGAAAGTTAGCTAACCCCTCACCAATAATTTGTTCGACTGGTAAATGGTCATTCAAACTAGATGCTGGGTCTTGAAAAATCATCTGCATTGATTTTTTTAAGTTTCTCGTTTCTTTCCGTAACGGGTCTTGAAAAATTGGGGTTTGTTCTACTACTTGGGTAATTGATGGTGCTTCTAAAAGCTTCTTAATCTTGGTGAATTTTTCTACCAGTATTTTATTCTCAGCTCCTTGATGTTTCTTGATTTGTTCATTAACATAGCCAAGGTATTTTTGTCTATGTTTAGCAGGAGCACAAAGGGCACTAATGATTTTAACATCATCGCGCATTGTAACAATTAAAGCAGAAATTGATTTATGCGTTGAAATAATTTCTTTTAGTTGGGTGCCTAAGTCATTCATGAACTGAGAAATACTGGTATATTTACCTTTCACAGCTTCGTTACGAATTTTATTCATCGCTTCTAAACGGTAATAAATTTGGTTCTCTAAATCTTTAATTGCTAAAATCTTGGTTTCAGTAGTTTTTAACTCGCTGGTTAAAGTTACCACTAATTCCCGCTTAACAGGCACATAAGCATCCAAATTATCAACAAACTTAAAAGTCTTTTGTAATAAACGAATCGTAGCAATTAAACGTTTTAAGTTATCCTTAATTGCTGTAGTAATAAATTTAATGTTTGCTTCTTTTTTAACCTTTACTAACTTCGTATCTTTAATGTTAACCCCTTCAGCAATCTTTCGATCAATACCATCAGGATAATCAGAGACAGTTTGAGTCTTAAAATCATAATACTTTGAATACAAGTACTTGTGATAAACCCGTTTGTATTCTTCTAAGTAATTATTAATCTTAATTGTTGCTGCGTTTTGATTGTTAAGCATAACTTCAATATTGTGTTCAATTTTCAAAGTTGCTTGGTCAAGTTTTAAAACACTACCGCGAGCAACACGGTCTTTGAAATAAATTGCCCCTTCATGAATGGGCTGAATCCCCATAATTGCCCGACCAATGGTGGTTTTTCCTGATCCTGACTCTCCTACCAAACCAAAAGTTTCACCTTTATAAACATCGAAGGTAACATCACGAACGGCCTTATTCACTTTTCGACCAGTACCAAATTGAATAGCAACATTGCGAACCCGAATTAATGGTTCTTGGTTTCAATTAATTTTTCGCTTCGCAGGGCTTTTTTGTTTTTGAGCAGATGATTTTTGTTTTTTTGTTTCCATCCTAATCACCTACCTTCTGTGCTTGAATTGCTTCTTTTAACCGGTTTAACTCCACGGGTTTGTTAATTTCGGGAGCACGAGAATCCAATAACCAAGTTTTAGCAAAGTGAGTTGAACTTACCTTGAAAAACGGTGGTTCGTATAAATAATCAATATCTAAAGCATATTTATTTCTTGGAGCAAACGCATCACCATGAATCTTGTTAAATAAAGAAGGTGGCGTTCCATCAATAGCAAATAAGTCTTCACCAGCCTTTCCCAATTGGGGTAAAGAAGAGAGTAACGCCCAAGTATAAGGGTGTTTTGGATCTTCAAAAATCTCTTTGGTTAGACCATACTCAATAATTTGTCCTGCATAAACTACCGCCACTCGATCAGCAATATTGGCAACAACTCCTAAATCGTGAGTAATGAAAAGAACCGTAAAACCATATTCTTTTTTTAAATCTTTAATCAGATTCAAAATTTGCGCTTGAATTGTTACATCCAAAGCAGTGGTTGGTTCATCACAAATTAAAACTTTTGGTTTACATGCTAGAGCAATCGCAATAACAACACGTTGACGCATTCCTCCAGAATACTGACCAGGAATATCTTTCATTCGTTTTTCAGCATTAGGAATTCCTACCTTCTCCAATAAAGAAATTGCTTCAAGTCTTGCTTGTTGATGAGTCACATCTTGGTGAGCAAGAATAGCTTCAATCAACTGGTATCCAATTGTTAATAAAGGATTTAAACTTGTCATCGGGTCTTGAAAAACTGTTGCGATTGTTCCTCCTCGTAATCGTCTTAAATCACCTTCTGATTTAATTTTCTTCGTTCATAAACGTCGTTTTTCTAAACTTCAAGTTTCAGAAATAAAGTCAACTTCCTCAACACTTAATCCCACCTTTTTTGGTGCTAAAAACTTTTCAAAAGCGCGCTTTAAGTAGGTTTCAGTAGTCTTTAATGGGTTCAAATTTAGAAGTTTTTCATAATAATCTGTAATTAAATCTCTGGTTGGATCTGAAAGTTTATTTGCATTTTGTTCACTAAAAGCTTCGGTCAACAAATCAACTCCTTGCTGAATGAAGTGACGTTTTTTTGGTTTCAAAGGTTCAAAATTATAACTTTCTTGTTCTAAAGTTTGAATTTGTTTTTCCAAAGCCTGAATTTGAAACATTTTTTGAGGATCAACCTGGTCAACTTGTAGTTTAAGTTCTGACAAAGCTTCAAAGGTACCTTCCTTGGGTTTAACCACTCCGGAATTTTTTTTCTGAGATTGAAAGGCAAGTTTTTTTCGCTTATCAACCACTTGAAGCTTCAAAAGTTCACTTCGGGGGTTCCGTTTCATCAAAGTTGCTAATTGTTTTTTTAATTCACGAATGTTTCTTTTATTTGCGCGGCGAATAATTGTTCGACTAACACTATCTAAAGCATTACGATGGTATTGAACTAAGTCCACATCTTGACGAATTTCTGCTTTCAAATCTTGTTTAGTTGTCAAGGATGGATAATACCCAACACTACCCTGAGCAATATAACCATTTGCTTCTAACATGTCAGTTAAAGTTTTAGTTAGCACGGATTTTCCTGATCCTGACTCACCTACAATTGCTACAGTTTCACCATCATAAATATCAAAACTAATGTTTCGAATTGCAGTTAAACTTCTTCCTCGTACCCGAAACTTAACAACTAAATCTTGAATTGAAAGAATAACTCTTTGTTTTTTTGGCATATTTTTTCCCTCAATTACTTTCTAACGATGATTCTTTGGATCCAAAGAGTCGGCAAAAACTTTCCCTACCAAGAAGAAGATTACTGAAACTGCTGTGATTAAAACTACAGGTAGAATAATCAAATGGGGATATTCTTGTCATTGCGATCCTGCCATTACATTGTTAATAATTGTTCCTAAACTAGTTTTTTTTCGGTCGGCTAAATTAATATAACCAAAGCCCAGGAAAGAAAGTGTAGCATCTAAACTAATGGCATTAGGAATAGCAAAAGTTCCCGTTTGAACAATTACTGGTAAGATTTTTGGTAGAATGTTGCGGCGAATAATCTTTTGTGAACTACTTCCCAACGCCATTGAAGCAGTGTTATAATCAGTATTTTTAACCAAGATGATTTGTACCCGAATTGTTGAAGCCATCGTGATCCACGCTTGAATGCTGACTCCTAAAATTACTGGTCAATAACCAGGCTTTAATAAGAAGATAACAAATAAAAGCATAATCAAAGAAGGAACGATTGATAGCAAATTGGTAATTTGAATAAATAACAAGTCCGATTTGCGGTAATAACCCCAAATTGAACCAAGCACAACTCCTAACACTAACTGAATCACAGTAATCAAGAAAGCAAATAAGAGAGTTGTTTTCATTCCTGCTCAAATCTGCACCCAATAATCTTCACCTTGTAATCCTAAACCAAAGACATAATGGGCACTAGGAGCTGCCGGGACTCCGTGACCAGGAGTATCAGAAACAATTGGATTAACAATCTTTCCTGCCGGAACAACAAACATCAAAACAATAAAAGTGATCAACAATACTAAGCAGGCAAGAAAGACTTTTGACTTAAACAAAAGTTTAGCCACAGACTTTCAATAACTGTATGGCTTTGAAGATAAATGTTCGTTTTCAGCGGTTTTTTCACCCACAACAACAAAGAGATCTTTGTTAAGATCGCGGTATTTGACATCATGGTTAGCATCAAAGTTTTTAATCTGTTGTTGGTCTAATTTTGCCATTTTGTTGTTTCCTTTCTAAAAAAATTAGGAGTTAGTTCTCTGCCCTAAACTAGTTCGGGGATCCATTCAGACAATCATTAAATCCGAAATTAAAGAGGCAAAAATTTGAATGAAAGCAGCGAATGAGACAAACCCAAGGATGACAAAACTATCTTTTTGTCCCCCAATTGCCGAAACAATATAACGACTCATTCCTGGAATTGATCATTGTTGTTCAACTAACATCGATGAACCAAATAAGGTTGCCGCAATATCAACAGGGAATTGGCGAATAATCCGAATCCCTGCATTTCTAAAGATTTGGATATAGAAGACACGATTAGTACTTAATCCTTGCGAATAAGCAAAACGAGTATAGTCGTTAGTCATCTCGTCAATTACATACCTTCTGGTCATGATTATGTTAGTAGGCATAATCATCACAATCAGGGTTACTACTGGTCAAAATTTGGTTCAAAACGATCCAGAAGTAAACAATCCCGAGGTACCTAAACCAGCAATTGCTAAAAGATATAAACCTAAAACAATCACGACTGCTGGTACAGCAGTTAAAAAGACACTTATTCCGTTAATGGTTTGATCAGAAATCTTATCTTTTTTCTTGGCTGCATGAATCCCTAAGGGGAGAGCCACTAAATAAGAAATCACCACTGCCACTGACCCAAAGCCAAAAGAATAAGGAATAGCTCTATTGAAAATATCCATCACCGGAGTTCCAGGACTAGCAATTGCTTCTGAAGAAACTAAACCAAGAAAAACATAAACTTTCTTCGTGGTTTCACTTATCAACACGGCTCCATTAGCACTACTTGCTCACTCTTGGTCAATCACAACTGTCTTAGGAATTAAAGGAAAGATGTTCTTAAGATAATTTGCCAATTGTCCTCCCAAAGGTCCATAAACCCCAAACGCTTTCATCCGGTTGATCAATAAAGCTCTGGTTTGTTCTTCAGTTAAATGCAAGTTGCTAATATTACTTGGCAAATACTGGTTATCATCAGTGACATAACGCACCAAGAGAAAAACAACAATAATCGCGATTAACAAAGTTGCCAAGCCATAAATAATTCGTCGTAATGAATAATTTAATAAGGGGTGGTTGATATAAAACTTATAAACATTAGCGCTGAAATCTGCCCACTTATGACGCAAAAGAGTATACCAACTATCATGAGCAAAAACTAATTCATCATTTAAACTAAATTCAGGAGAACTCAACTCTTCTAAACTAATCGGATTAGAAGAAGGCACAGAAATATTCTGATACTGCAGTTCAGCATCAATTGCTGGTCTTTTAGCCATAACTCTGATATCCTTTCCCTTTAAGCACCAATTGAATTGTTGTTAACTTTTTTTATCCTAACTTAATTGCATGGATAGATTAAATTATAATGCTAAAACTAAGAATTGCTCTTGCATCACAACAGAGGAAAAGTTAGTTTTTGCCATCAGCAATCACACACTAACTCTTTTCTGTATTAATAATTAACATACCAAAAAACACCAATGAAAACAAGGTTATAACTATAAAAATTAAACTTTCATCAAGCAAATTCAAGTTAATTTTCTTTATTTAAATCAATATCAACTTTAATAATTACTAACAAATTTATCTTCACTTCTTTTAGACTAGTTAACATTTTCACCCCAACATAACGTTGGTCACTATTACCAAAACCAACATGACTACGCGTGGACTCATCAATATAAGTTATCAAAGTTTTTGTAGTTCCATTAGGAACATAAAAAGGGAGCAATAATTTATAACTATACAAAAGCTTAGCCTCCGCTAAGGCAAATTCTTGGTATCTTGTGGTTTTTTGTACAGACTCAGTAATTTGATTAGCAGCATTAACTTGATTGGTGTAATCGACGAAGTGGGTTAACAGTTTATGGGCATAACTTTGGTCTAAAAAGTTATTTAAATAGTTAGAATTAATCACCAATTGTTTAAGGTTGATTTGGTTTTGATTATCAAAATTAACTTGATCAATAATTCGATTTAGACCAAAATAATTAGCCATATCGCCTTCAATTGTATAAGCTCTTAAAAAAGCTAACGGATCAAGAAAATTTGGGCCTCATCCGGTTAAAAACATACTAAAGTTTCCTTGCAGTTGAGTTGCTTGATAATCAGAATCATTCATTGTTCTTTTGGCATTAATTTTAACTAAGTTATTTGTAGCAAGGTTAAAAGTATCAATCATATCTTGAAGATAAATATTTCAAGTCGAGTTGTAAACCCCACTCATTAACATCGTTAAACTAACCCCCTTGCTATAGCCAAGCATGGTTAAATCACTTTGGACTTGTTGGATCAACGCTTCAAAAGGTTTTGCTTGTGCTAAAAGATTTTGAGCAGTGGGATTAGTGATGATTTCATTACCACTTGGTGATAACAACTGCGAATTTTGATAAAAAATTTCTTGACCATCAACTAAAGAAACTGTAGTTGTGTTAAACAGCTGGTTATAAGCGGTTTGTAAATAGTCTTGATAATCTAACCCGTCATTTCCCTTTAAATAACCACCAGAATTAAAAGTGTTTCGCAAAAATTTTGAATAAGGTGTACCATTATCAAAAGGTTCTGAAAAATAACGCACAAAAAGACTACGATTCATCGCAAAAGCAATTAAAGTACGAACTGAATCTAGACTCAAGGCAACATTTGATTCCACTCCCTGTTGGTATTTAACGTTATTTGTTCCATGATATTTCTCATTGTCAAGTACAGTTTCGGTGTTAAAAAAGTTAAACGACAAGTATCTAGTTCCTAAACTTGGGTTTAAAATGTTGGTCAAACCATTAAATTTAGGGTGACTAAAATCACTGCCCACATACTTCTTTCACCCATAGTGATCACTTGGTTGCAACCACACTTCACTATAATCACCAGTTTCAAACAAAAAGCGTGGTTTAGCAACATCAAGGTTAGCTAAGAATGAAAACCACAATTGCTTAATAAAAACTTGGTTAGCAGCAAAATAACCAGGGTTTTTCATAAATTTCAGCATGGAAGATGTTTGATAACTTTTAATTAGGTAGGGGCCAGTGGTTCAAACTTCTTTAGCTTTAATTCCATAATTATAGCTTGCAAATAATGCTTTTTGGGGGGTAGGAGAAAAAGCAAACGAAGTTAAATAAGATTGAAAGTAAGGGGTTGGTTGAGCTAATTTTAAACTAACAGTTTTAGGATTATCGGCATCAATAATGATGGCTTGCTTTAATAACATTAAAGCTTGGGGATTATTACTCACTTCATAAGCGTTTTTATCCGGGTTCTGCTCATGATCAAGTTGATAAATACTGCTAACCGCTTGAGCATTAAACACAACCGAAGTTCACGTGTTCATTAATTGCGAAATGTTCATCGGGTTCAAGACATACATTGCCGTATTTAAAAAATCTTCACCATCAATAGCCTTAACTTTTGTTCCTGATTGGTCAAAGAATGTTGCATCATCACGAAAAGTAAAAGAATAAACAGTACTATTATCACTTAAAGTTCCCATGTCAGTTAATAGGTCAGGAATTAAATTACCATCCTGATTATTTTCTAATAAAGTATCGTGAAGGTTAGCAAGTAAAAAAATATCATTACTTTGCATTGTTGCTACTGGATTTCATGTGGTGGGGGAAGCGGAATAATAAGTTTTAAAGATGTTAGTATTAACCTTGCGGTTCAATAATTTTTGGGTAGTAACAGGTCCACAAGCAAGCACGTTGATTGGAATAGTTATAAGCAAGATTAAACTCAAGAGAATAGTAAACAGCTTTTTTAACATAAGTTAAATCTCCCATTTCTTTTAAAAATTATCATACAAAATAAATAAAAAGCAACCAGTTTTTTTCTTCATTCAACTTTATTTGTAATCAGATTAAAACCAAAATATAATCAGAAAGAGAGTAATAGAAATCAATGAGTAAAAAAAAGTCCAAACACCCTGATAATTGACACCAACAACTAAAAAATTTTGATCAGGCAAAACATGATTACTTCAACCAAGAAGTTGCTGAAATTCTCCAACAAACCTACGAAGAAAACGAAGCTTATCACCGACTTAAAACTTATAACCAAGCAAAAAAAATGCAGTGATGGCACTACTTAATCAGTTTTGTGATTGCAATTTTTTTTACCGGGCTTAGCTTTCTAATTGGCTATCTAACTAAAAATAGTAGCAAAGCTCCCGATTATCAAGCTACTGGGTGAGCAAGTTTGGGTTTTGTTTTTTTATTAATTCTTTTATTTATGACTCTTAACTATCTTAAAAATCGCAATGCAGAAAAGTATTTTCATGATAAACGCAGAAGATACCAACGAACTCTCTCATTTGTTGAAGCCAAACAATTATTAGTTCTAAAAATTATTTTTCTTGCACTTGTGCTTTTAAGTGTTACTGTAATTGTGACCAACGTGATTTTTCAATCCTAAAAAACAAGAGAAAAACTATTCAATTGTGGCAATATCTAAGTTTAAAACCACTTGGGTAAAGGTCACAATTTTTTGGCTTTTTTGCCCGGGTTTTTGATCTAAAACTTCAAAATGGATAGTAACATTTTCAATTTGGTCAAGACTAAAACGTAACTGTTCATCTTCTTGAAACCAAGTGGCAATTAAATCAGTTCCTGGTTCAGCACCATAATTAGGACTAAAAACAACAATCTGGTCACCAATTTTTGCCCAAGCATGCACAAGTAAAGTATCAGTAGCAGAACTAAGATCAGCATACCATTGGTCAATCATCGTTTGGGGAATCACATAATCTCGTAACTCAACCTTAACCAAAACCTCTTCATCAGGGTAAGCAAGATAATTAATCGTTAAATGACTACTTTCATAGCCCGTTACAGAGACCAAGAAGGTCAGGGAAAAACTAGTTGTAGCACTAATCGTAGAAAAACCCCATTGTCCGTTAATTAAGGAATACTCTGCACCAGTTTTTGGATCAGATCAGTACTGCGCTGTTGAATTATTTTTTTGATCATAAACAAGTGAATAAACAAATTCCTGCTTATTAAGTGGCAAAATACTAACTCGTTTATAACCAGGTTCAAGATCAATATATTCACTTAAGTCAAAAGCTTCTTTTTTAATAATTTTAATCTTTGAAGCAGTTAAAGGCACTTTAGGACGTTGGGGGATAACCTGATCTGGACTTAATTTTCCACAAGTGAGAATGGCACTAGTGGTGGTTGAATCTAATCCTAAAGTAGCTAAAATACTCAATATCTTTTTAATATCTGACCATCCTTACTTTTTTTAGTTTTATTATAAGATAATTTCATTATTTAACGATAAATTTTAATAAAAAAATATTGGTTTTCAACCAATATCTACTTATTTTTTTGATTCAATTTTTGTTTTAGGATTATTTTTAGAAACTTGGTGGTGATTCTTTCCTGATTTAATTTGGTGTTTTTTACCATCTTTTCCTGATGGAATTGTCGCTTTATGAACATAATTGCGCGATTTTTGGGAACGAGCCAAGACTGCCTTTAAATTGAAATTACCATTAATTTCATTGACAATACATAAAATCATTGGGTTCTTTCCGGACTCTTGCTTAATTAACGTTTTTACTTTATTAACAATCTCACGCTTAACATCATCTAAATTATATTTATTAGGACTCTTTTTAAACAATTCGGTTGACTGATCAAGAATTTGGTTAACTTCTTTTTGCATGATTTTTGTAACTGGATTATCTTCACTAATATAAAGCACTCCTCGCATCTGAATATCAACCAAAGAAACCGAAGCTTTACTCTTACCATCAATTGTCGCCCCAATAATCACCACACCATCTCCAGCAAGCAATTTCCGTTCATTTAAGACCACATTACCAATATCACCAATTCCCGATCCGTCAACATAACTATCACCACAAGGAATTGTTTTATCCATAATTGCTAAATGTTTACTACTGATTTTTAAGACTTGACCATTGTCAATAATTCCCACATTTTGTGGTTTAATGCCAGCTTCGATTGCTGCTGCTTCACCTTTCAAAAACTCTTTATACAATCCTTTCACAGGAATAAAGTATTTTGGCTGAAACAAGTTATTTAACATCTTTACATCTTCATAACTAGCATGCATTGACCAAATATTTTTATCACTCAAGGCAATTAATTTTGCATCAGTTCTTGCTAGCTCATCTAAAATTTCAGCATGACGTTTTTCCACCCCTGCTGCTGGGGGAGTAGCGAGAATAACTAAATCTTTTTCACTAAGTTCGATGACACTATCATTTCCTGTTGCAATTTTAGCTAACTTTGAATAAAGGACATCACCAGTTCCAGAAATGATTAAAACACCATTATCAGAATTCATGTAATCTTCAACACTCATTAAGTCATCGTTCGTAATTTTAAAATCATCGTGAATCATATCATTTTGTAAAATTGTCGCCATCGTTCGACCATAAATAGCAATTTTTCGGTTATTCAACTTGGCTTGACTCACAATTTCACCAAGTTTAAAAATGTCTTCTTCAAAAATACCAATAGCAATTCGAGTTTTCTTTTCTTTGAACGAACTGGCAATATAACGTTCAATTTTATGATTTGGTACTGTGTAAGACATTCTTGAAGCAAACTCAGTATCAGCGATTAAAGCTAAAACTTTTTGATCAGCAATTTTATTTAAGTGATTAAAATCAGTTGAAAAATAAGAAGTTTCTTGGCCATCAATGATGTAATCCCCAGCATAAACAATTACCCCTTCACTAGTATGAAGGGCAAATCCAAGTGATTTTGGTGAAGAAGCAGTCAAACGAAAAGTCTCGAGTTTATTTTTACCAAAATCAATGATTTGTTTATCATCAATGATTTTAAAATTAGCAGTTTTGTTCTTTAGCACAGAACGTTCTAATTTAATTTTTAAAATCGTTTGGGTAATTTCATTACAATAAATAGGAACATCCAAATCTTTTAATAAAAATTGGACTGCTCCAGCATTATAAGAAGCAGAATTGGACAAGAAAATTCCCTTGATATGTTGGGCATTATTAATTAAGAAATCAAAGTTCGGAATGACGACATCAACGCCCAAAATTCCTTTTTCAGGGTACTTAATCCCACAATCAAAAACAAACAAATCATCGTCAACTTGGACAATGAAAAGGTTTTTCCCCCGTTCGTCTTGACCTCCTAAGGCCATAAATTTTATTTCAGCCATTTTTTAACTCCTATCTTTTTTCTCTTATTTACATCGTTAAAACCACTATTTTCCTCATAAAAAACAAATTAGTCATTCTTGGCAAGGAATACATAATAATTTTTTAAAAGAATTAATTAACTACATTTTACTGGTTTTGTTAGCGTTTAGCAACTAAAAGTTCGTGGTTTAAAAGTGAGCGAGTATTTGGCACATAATAGTCGGTTTGATTTAACAAGAGAAATAAATAAAAATCGTTCTTTAAAAAATCAATTATAAGATTAGAGTAAAAAAACAACTCCTAAAATTAGGAGTTGTTTTAGTTATCAACAAAGATATCTTTTAATAAAGTTGCTCGATTAATTTTATTGGTGGTAATAATTTTTAACTTAATCGCACTAATTTTGATTACAATAGTGGCAAAAGTTGTTGCAATAACCCTAGCATCGCCAACTACAGTTAAAGCATCGTTTACTTTAAGCGAACTGATCTGGGTTAATTTAATTGTTTCTTGACCAGAAAAAATAATTGGAGCATTAATCGTATTAAATAACACTGTAGAGACAGGAGCTACTTCTTGCATTTCAAATAATTCTTGAGTGGTGGGATAGATAATTGCTCCGTTGATTGACTTTAAATATCCCGTTGACCCACTCGGAGTAGCAAACACCACCCCTGTCCCTTTAAAATCTTCTAACTTTTGATTATTGACAAAAATACTAAATTGTTGGGGCAGTACATCATTTAAAACCTTCAGTTCGTTAATGATGAAAAACTTTTGTTCATCAATCATTACTTCCAAAAGGGGATATTTATTAATCTGACATTCATCTAAATTAAGGTTGGTTTTTAAATCCTTAGAATCAAAAAGGTTGCGATTGGTATAAAAACCAATACCACCCTTTTTAATCGGATAGAATTTAATTTGTTCTAATAAATGATTAAACTGGTTGACTGCTTTTAAGAAGGTGCCATCACCACCAATGACAAAGACATAATCAGGATTTTGATCATCGACCACCCACTCTTGATCTGATGCCAGTTGGTCAATTAGTTGCTTAGCTAAATCTAAACTTTCAGGGTAATCATTTTTAACAATACTATACTTCACGCACGTTGCTCCTTAAAAGAAAATATTACTCTCATTATAATGTTTTTTAGCTTTTATGTTGTTTGGTTTTAAATGAAGGTACAATAAAAATATTATCAATCCCGAGAAGAGGTTTAAAAAAATGAGTGAAAAAAAGCGCATGGTTACTGCTATAGCTTCTAGTGGAAACATGACCATTGGTAACTATTTTGGTGTGATTAAACAAATTGTTGGTTACCAACAAGATTATGATTTATTTCTTTTTATTGCCAACCTCCACGCGATTACTACTCCTCAAGACAAAACCAAATTAAAAGAAAACATTAAAACTATGGCAACCCTTTATATTGCTTGTGGAATTGATCCACAACTAACGACAGTTTTTATTCAATCTGATGTTTTAGAACATGCACAATTGGGATGAATTTTAACCACCCAAACTAACATGGGGGAGTTAGAACGGATGACTCAATATAAAGACAAATCTCTCAAAGCAGCCAACAAAACTAGTTATATCCCTAGTGGTTTGTTGACCTATCCAACCCTAATGGCTGCTGATATTCTTTTATATGATGCTAATTATGTTCCGGTAGGAATTGACCAAATGCAACACGTAGAATTAACCAGGAATTTAGCTGAACGGATGAATAAAACTTACCAAACCGATCTCTTTGTTATGCCAGAAGCCTTGATACCTGCCAAAACCCCCAAAATTATGAACCTGCAGGATCCGACCAAAAAGATGTCTAAATCAAGCACTAACGAAAGGGCTTTCGTTCGCATTCTTGATGAACCTAACCTTATTCGTAAGAAAATTAACAGTGCTTTGACTGATAGTGAAGATAAGGTCTATTATAATTTGGAAACTAAACCAGGAATTTCTAATTTAATGACAATTTATTCTGCCATTACTGATTTAGATTATCTTGAAATTGAACAACAATTCTTAAATAGAAACTATCAAGAATTTAAAACTGCAGTTAGTGAGGCCTTAATTGAGGAATTAACTCCAATTCAAGAACGTTATCAACTTTTAAAAAGTGGTGATGATTTGGATCAATGGTTAAAAGAAGGTGCTTTAAAAGCTCAAAAAATTGCCTACAAAAAATTGCAAAAAGTTCAGAACGCAATGGGATTAAACTATAAACGTAAATAAAAAAACAAAAAAGTTAGGAATATTCCTAACTTTTTTTCTTAAACTACTGTGTGGTGTTACATCATCGCTAAAACAACTGCCCCACCAACAACTCCACCTAAAACTGGGCCAGCTACAGGAACTCAACTATATTTCCAATCAGATGAACCCTTATTTACTGAGGGGAGAAATTGGTGAACGATTCTTGGCGCTAAATCACGGGTGGGGTTAATAGCAAATCCAGTAGGTCCACCTAAACCATAACCAACTCCCGCAACGACTGCCATCGCAATTGCTGCACCAATTAAACTTGAAGCTTTTAAATTAAAATCTCCAAAGCTATGACCAGTACCACCATACAAGCTAGCGGCACCAAGACCAAAAACTAACACAAAAGTTGCCATAAATTCGGCAAATATATTAAAAGCATACGTTTTCTTGCTACGTTCTTTTTGGGCCGGGGCTGTACAATGGAATCCTAAAATTTCAGCAGCATCAGATTTTTCAATTTGTAATCAATAAACTAAATCTAACAATAACTGACCGACAATCATTCCGGTAAATTGAGCTAATAAATAAATCACAATCAATCATTGGTGTCCATTCGCAAATGGATTTGGACCAGCATTGTGGCTGGCTGATTCAATTAAAACACCCAAAGTAACCGCAAAATTTAAATGGGCTCCTGAATATTGTGAAGTGATTGCCCCAACAAAAACCCCTATTCCTCAACCAATTGTAATCGCTGATCAACCAGCACCTTTTGCCTTACTAGTCTTCAAATTAGCAGCAGCGACAACTCCGTTTCCTAATATAATCAAAAGCATACTTCCTAACATTTCTGAAAGAAAAATTCACCCAATATAAGATGTGGTACTGCCCACATCTTGAAATCCTCACGACATAATCTCTTCTCATTTCTACTTGTTAGACTTTTTTATCTAACTGTTTATATTGTACTAAAATCAAAGAAATTTCTCTGCACTATAAAAGTAATTACTCATTTTTAGGCATTAATCATTTTGTACGGTTATAACGTTTCAATCTTCTGGTTTGATTCTCTTTTTGTCGCAAACCAAAACATCCTGCATGAATAGCTAAATAATTTTTTCCAACCAATTTTGGTTTTTTTAAATTGACCAAATCAATCATTCAAGCATCACCACGATACTTCAAATGATGGTTAGCAACATAATGTTTTTTATTCATCGGAAACTGGCAATACATACATACCCGAAACTCATCAGGATTAGCATCACTAATCTTGGGTGCATTTCCTCAAGCATTGATTAGATCATTTTGGTTAAAAACAATTTCATCAGTTTGTTCATTTAAATGAGCCATTTTTCTTCCCTCCTTTATTTTTAACTTAATATAAAAGAAACTAGGTAAACCTAGTTTTGTTGATAATTATTTACTTAAAGTTTTTTTTACTACTTCAACCACTTTAGCAAATTCTTGGGGTTGATTAATTGCTAACTCAGAAAGCATTTTACGGTTTAAATCTAAACCAGTTAATTTTACTCCATTCATAAACTGTGAATAATTCAATCCATAGGGACGAACAGCAGCATTGATTCGCATAATTCACAATTTTCTAAAGTCACGTTTCTTTTGTTTGCGTCCAACAAAAGCGTATGCCATCGAACGAATCACTTGTTCACGAGCCTTTTTAAAATTTGTGCTTTTGGTTCCATAATATCCCTTTGCACGTTTGATTCAACGTCTTCTTCTCGCTCTGGTAGTCTTACCATATTTTACTCTAGCCATTTTTTATATCTCTTTCTATCCTACAAGCTTTAATCTTGTAATAAACTTTCTAAACGTTTAGCATCTACTTTTTTAATGTAGGTTGCTTTCTTTAAATGTCTTTTTTGCTTAGTAGTCTTTCCAGTAGCACGGTGAGAACGATAAGCATGGGCTCTTTTCAGTTTTCCACTAGCATTTTTATTGACTCTTTTTGCTAACGCTCTTTTAGTCTTCATTTTTGGCATAATTTGTTTCCCTTCCCTATTCTTGACTAATTTTTCTTTTTAGGCACAATGTACATATCTAAAAACCTGGTGTTTAATTTCGGTTCCTTCTCAATTTGAGCAATATCAGCTAATTTCTCATAAAATCGCATTAAAGTGTCTTGACCTTGATTCAAATAAACAATTTCTCTCCCTTTGAACTTCAAAGAAACCTTCACTCGGTCACCATTTTCAATGAACTCACGAGCTTTACGTGCTTTTGTCTCCAAATCGTGTTCACCAATTTTTACTGTCAAACGTATTTCTTTATTTTGAGTTTCAACTTGATGTTTTTTAACCTCTTTGGCCTTTTTTTGTTGTTCGTACTTATATTTTCCATAATCGACAATTTTAGCAACAGCAATACTTTCTTGTTGACCAACCTGCAATAAATCAAGGTTAGCACTTTCCGCCATTTCAATGGCTGCTTTTTTTGAAATTGGTCCAATTCTTCGACCATCTTCAGTGATAATTAAAATTTCCTTTGCTCGAATATCGTGATTAATAGCATCATCGACTTGTCTTTTTTGTTGTGATCTATTTTGATTCATCAATTCCTCCTCAAATAAAAATGTGCCGTTAAAAAACAATCAGCACACCCTTAAATACATCTCTAATCTTAAGTATTTAACCGTTTTGTTTATTCACTAACGGTGAGCTTTGTGCTTCTTCTTCAACCTTAGAATTATAACTAATCCCAATTTGAATTGCAAAACATTCTTAAAAATTATTTTTCTTTAGAAAGGCTTGAACTAAACTTTCAACCTCTTTGCTTGTAGAAAGCATTAATGCCTGATTTGCTAAAGTTTGAGTAGATTGATAATCTAGATTATTAATAATTGAACGTGCTCTTAAAATTGAAGTAGCACTCATCGAAAATGCATCCAATCCCATTCCTAGTAATAACGGAACCGCCAATTGATCACCAGCCATTTCTCCGCACATTCCTACTCACTTGTTTTCTGCATGAGCACCATCAATAGTCATTCTAATCAAATTCAAAAGTGAAGGATTTAGTGTTTGATATAAATAAGCTACTGATTGATTCATCCGATCGGCAGCCATTGAGTATTGAACCAAATCATTAGTACCAATTGAAAAGAAATCCGCTACTTTAGCAAAGTTCTTCGCATTCACTGCTGCAGCTGGAATTTCAACCATCATTCCTACCTGCACTTTTTGATCAAATTCAATTTTTGCTGTACTTAATTCTGCTTTACATTCCTCAACCAGAGCTTTTGCTTGGTTGAATTCTTCAATTGTGGCGATCATTGGGAACATAATTCCTAAGGGCCCAAAAGCCGAAGCTCGTAATAAAGCACGCAATTGCGTTCTGAAAATATCTGGATGATCCAAACAAAAACGAATTGCTCGATAACCTAAAAAAGGATTCATTTCTGCAGGAAACTGGTAATAAGACAGCTTTTTATCCCCACCAATATCTAGCGTACGAATTACCACTAAATTTCCATGCATTTGATTCACAACTTCCTTATAAGCTTGAAATTGTTCCTCTTCGGTGGGGAAATGATCATTTTCCATATACAAGAATTCAGAACGAAATAAACCAATACCTTCTCCACCATTTTTTAAAACCGCCTCGCAATCAGCTGGTTTACCGATATTTGCCTCTATCAGCACTTTATGTTGATCACGAGTAACACTTGGTTGGTCAACATAAGATTTCAATAAAGCTTGGTTCTTTTCAAACTCAACTTGGTTTTTTCTAATAGCAGCAATATCGGCATCGTTTAATTCAACCATCACTTCTCCGGTGGTTCCATTAAGACTAATCATTGCCCCATCAGTAACAGTTTGGGTAATACTTTTTAAACCCAAAACAGCAGGAAGTTCTAAACTACGAGCCATAATTGCTGCATGTGAAGTTCTTCCTCCAATGTCGGTAGCAAAACCTTTAACAAACTTTTTGTCCAATTGAGCCGTTTGAGAAGGGGTTAAGTCGTTACTGACAATAATGACTTCCTCATCGATTGTAGAAAGATCAATAATCTTAACTCCTAAGAGATGTTTAATCAAACGATTGGCAACATCGTTTACATCACTTGCTCGTTCTTTAAAATAAGGATCATCCATTTGCAAAAACATTTCGTGATACTTATCAAAAACTTGTTTTACAGCTTGTATAGCATTTTTTTGTTCGTTTTTAATTAAATCTTCAACATCTTGAGCAATCGCAGGATCCTGAACAATTTCTTCATGGGCACCAAAAATCGCCGCTTTTTTAGCACCTAATTTAGTGGTGGTAATCTCTACTAAATTTTCTAAATCTTTCAAACTAGATTGCACACCTTGCTTAAACTTTTGAATCTCTCCCTCAATGTCCTTAGTTTTATCATTAGGAATAATTAATTGTTCTTCTTTTAAAAGTAGAGCTTTTCCTAAAGCGATGCCGTCACTTGCTGCAATTCCTTTTAATACTTTAGCCATGATTATAAGCCTCCTCCGCTACCTTGATTTTACAGTAATATGAATATTTCCTTAAACTTTTTTCTTTTTTATTGAAACAAATTTAAAAAAAATACCGATTCTTATAAAGGGAAGGAATTTAGACATGTTTAGAAAAATTTTGCAAAGTTTATTAATCACAACAATCATGATCACTTCGTTCACAAATATAGTTAGTTTTACTTCTAATCAAATAGTAAAAAAGGATAATCGAACGGATTTAAAAACTTATTTCAAAAGTACCGAAAAAAATTACCATGATGAAGTCGTTTTATTCCCGATTGATTATCGAATGTTGGAAAATGTTAATGAATCAAATTTCGAAGAAATTTTTGGTGGTACTTTTGAAAAATTAGTATTTTATCATTATCCAGACTTAAGAGGAATTAACATCAATTTGATCTCCTACGATCAAAAATGACTAACTACCCAACTAAATGCCAATACTGGCAGAAATTCAAGATTTAAAGGAATTATCAAAGTCACGTTTAATTGTCAACTTGCGGTCAAAGAAGAATTATATCAACCTTTTATTAATCATCCTCAAATCCTTTCATATTGGCAAGTTTCAAATTGGTCTAGTGAAGAAAAGGTTTTTTATTGTCACATGTTAGTAAAACAATTTGCCGAAGAAAATGGGCTTGATTATTATTTTCAACGAGATTTAATTACAACAACAATTATATTGAACAATAAATTATTACAAATAAAAAATGATAGCTCATTAGACTTAAAGTGACAAAAAGACTTACAAATCGATTTTTATCAGGGATCGATTACTCAAGTTTTTGAAAACTTTAAGGATTCATTTTCTATTCATAATGAGGAGGAATTAATTCAAGAAATAGGTAGAATAGCCAGAATTGATAGGAATGAATTTATCATTGAAAACTTTAATCTTCACAAGGAAAATAATCTTGTTTCATTTAAAATCATTCCTAATCCTAAGTTAAGAAAAGGTCTACAAAAGTTTCAATTAAACAGTTTCAAAGAATTTATCGATTGACCAGCTTTAAAATAACAACAGCCTCTTAGAGCTGTTTTTTTTGTGTTAACACAAAAATATAATTGAAAACAGCCACTAAAACATTAACCACTATTGAATTACCCGCCTGACGATACATAACAGGTTTGGAGACTAAATTAGTATTCTCAATATATTCATAATCCTTTTCCGAAAAGCCCATTAGTAAATAACATTCCCTAGGAGTAAGAAATCTATAATGCATCTTATAGATCACTAAAAAACTAATTATCATTTTACAGATAAATTTCAAAAAGTTCTACCTTAATTTCAATCTATTACAATTAAAAAACAATTCTTTTTTTAACTTGATTAATTTGTCTAGTAAACAAAATAAAGGTTTTTTATAGAAAGGAAATGGTTGTTTTCTAAAAGAAATCAATTGGTAATTTTATTATGAAACTTAAAGTTTTTGAAGCTTTTGCTGGAATTGGTTCACAAAGAAAAGCGCTTAAAATACTTTCTGAATCAATTGAAATTTTTGATTTTGAAATAGTGGCGACAAGCGAATGGGACTGCTTTGCTAATATTTCATATAATGCAATGAAAAATGAAAAACGCAATTCCAAGAAAACATTACAAGAGAAGATTGATTATTTATCAAATTTTACTCATTCATTAGATTCAAAAGAAGCAATTGATATTGAAAAAATAGTCAAAAAGGGGGATAGATTCATTTCGCTTTTATATGAGAGTTATGTATCTAATAATAATCTCGGTAATATCACTAAAATAACAGGAAAAGATTTAATCGGTATTACCGAAAATATTGATGTAATAACTTATTCTTTCCCATGTCAAGACTTATCATCCGCTAGTTCCTTACACCATCCGAGTGGAGGAATGGCCAAAGGATCGGGTTCAAGATCAAGTTTACTTTGAGAAGTCGAAAGAATCTTAAATGAATTAAATGATTTGGATATCAAACCTAAATTTTTAGTCTTGGAAAACGTGATAAATATTCTTTCTCCAGAACATATTGAAAATTATAAAAAATGATTAGAAGAACTAGAAAAATTAAACTATTGTACACAGACTTATATTTTATCTAGTGAAGATTTTGGCATTCCGCAAAGAAGAAAGCGCGTAATTGCTTTAAGTGTTTTTGAAGGTTCAAAGATCAATTTTATTGACACTTTTAAAGAACGAGAAAAAAGTAATCTTGAATTAAGAGAAAAAATTATTACTGATGCCAAAACACTAAAAAAAGAATACGATAAATTAACTTGTTTTCCTAAAAAAGACTTAAGTAAAATTTTGAAAACAGACTATAAAAATTGAAAATATAGACACGAAGCCGTTGATTCAATTCCCCATCGAACACGTTCCAGAATAAAGATGTACGAAAATAACCCCTTACTATTTTCTAAATGCAAAATTGAACGTGATATTCATAAACATAAAAATAAAAAAAGCCAATTTATAGAAAATTGTGCACTTTTGAGTGCTACATTAACTACCAAGCAAGATCGACATCCAAACGCTGGAATTATCAGTGTTTTAGACAAGAATGGTAAACCGAATATTCTGCTAAAAAACGTCGATTGGATCTATAAGATGCATTATAGATTTCTTTAGAAATATATACTACCTAAAAAACTAAAAATAATTATTTTAAGAAAAGATAGTGGGAAAAAATGCATAAATTTCCCTATTCTATCGAGAGGTGCCATGGAAAAATTTATTAAGCATTTAGAAAAACAAAATTATTCAAAAAACACAATCTATAGTTATAGATATGCGTTAACTGATTTTTTTAAGTTTTTGGGAGGGAAAACAATCACTTTATTCAACACATCAAAATACTTAAAATCACAAGTAAATAAATATAAACCAGCAACAGTTCAATTTAAAAAACATGTTATTTTAAGTTATTTACGGTATAGTAAATGCAAATTCTTAGATGAGATTGAATCTATAAAAATACCTTCAATAAACAATGTCTTCTTTAATACAATCAATAATGAAATGTTTGAAGTAACAATGCAAATAGTAGAAAGTCAAGAGGCTAGAGATTTATTCAAAATTCTTTATTATACTGGTATAAGAATTTCTGAATTAAAACAATTAAAACATAGTAAAAATAAAAATTCTTTAATTGTTTTTGGCAAGGGGATGAAATATCGAGAAATACCAATTTTAAAACCAATTAATAGTATTGATTTTGAAAAATATAATAAGTACAGTAAAAAACAGATTTATCAACTTATTAAAGATTATTGACCAAATTGGGTAACTCCTCATACCTTTAGAAGGTCATTTTGTACCAATTTAATTCGTAAGGGAGCAAACATTAAAATTGTGAGCATGATTATGGGCCACTCAAAAATAGAAACAACAGCTAGATATCTACATTTTACAAGCAATGATATCATTAAGGAATTAGAAGGTCATTTCAAATAGAAAAATCAACATCTAAGTTGATTTTTTCCTTACATTCTCTCTTTAATTTCCCGATTAATTAATAAATAGAATTCGTCACAAGAAACAGTAATTTGTTCTTCGCTATTATACTTTCGATAAGTGATAGTATTTTCTGAAATTTCTTTCTTTCCCAAGACTAATTGATAAGGAATCTTATGAATTTGAGCATCACGAATTTTATAACTCAACCTTTCATCACGATTATCTAAATGCGTACGAATATGATTAGTTTTTAAATTTTTTTGAATTATTTTAGCATACTCTTCACTTTCCTTACCACCAACAGGAATGATTTCAATTTGAACTGATGCTAATCAAAGCGGTAGATTACCCTTAGTTTGTTCTAATAAAGTAGCAATAAAACGTTCATAGGTTCCGATCAAACCACGGTGAATCATAATAGGACGATTTAATCCACCATTATTATCAACATAAGTTAAATCGAATTTTTGTGGCAGTAAAAAATCCAACTGAATAGTTGCAATCGTAATCTCATGACTTTGAGCAGTTTTAGCTTGAATATCCAATTTTGGCCCATAAAAAGCTGCTTCACCAACCATTTTTTTGTAATTCAGGTTTAAGTCTTTTAAAACTTTTTCTAACTCTGCTTCAGCTTTGTTTCACATCTGGTCATCTTGGAAATATTTTTCTTTATCTTCTCGATCGCGAACCGAAAAACTTAAATAATCGATTTTAATCTTAAAAGTTTTTAGAACTTCCTCAATCAACTTATAAATTGACTTAAATTCAGCCTCAATTTGGTCAGGACGAACGAAAATATGTGAATCGGTTAATTCCATTGCTCTAACTCGTTCTAAACCAGTTAAAGAACCACTAGATTCATAGCGATGTTGCAAAGCATGCTCAGAATAGCGCAAAGGCAATTCACGATAAGAACGTTGTTTTTGTCGGTAAACAGCAATATGATGAGGACAAGACATTGGTTTTAAAATGAATTCTTCGTTTCCTGCTTTAAAAGGTTGGAACATATCTTCATTATAGTGATTTAAATGACCACTAATTTTATAAAGTTCTAGGGTTCCGATAACAGGAGTTTCAATTGGCACATAATCATATTCTCATTCTTTTTCCTTAAGATAAGTTTTGATTTGTTCTTTTAAAGCAACTCCGTTCGGTAGCCAAATCGGCAAACCTTGACCGATTAATTGGTCAAAATGAAAAATTTCTAACTGCTTATTAATTGAGCGATGGTCTGATGAACGACGTTCTTCCAGAACTAATTGTTTCTTTTCTAATTGATCGAGAGAAATTCCTGCCAATCCATGGAGTCTTTGCAACATAACATTATTAGCATCATTTAACCAATATGAACCAGAGAGGTCCAATAGTTTAATTTTCTTTACTAATTTTTCTTCTACACATACTGGTGCAGAAAAAATAAAATTTTGGTCATTAATTGTAGTTAAAATTGCATAACCTTGCTGGTTAATTGCTTTACTTGCTAAATAAAGTTGATAAGTATTTAAAATCAAATCATCTGACTTATAAATTTTTTTATTCTGAATGACTAATTTTTGATTTATTAATTCATCAAGCTTAGCTTGAATCAATGTTAATTGATCACGTTTAATTGTTTCTTTATCTAAAAAAGTAGTGCTGAATTCATATTCGTCCTGATTATAAAATTCCTCAGCAATTTTAATGTCTGGAAAATTTTGCACCAAATTATAAGCAGTAATTGCTGCAGCGGTAGTGGAAACAAAAAAATCAAGAAGGGGTTCTTTGTTATTTTTAGTAGTTATTAACTCAACTTTACAGTCTTGGTCAATAATAAAATCACTAGCAACTTTCTGGTGATCATTAATCAAAGCACCAATGGTATTTTTTTTCAAAGAAGTAGCTAATTGACCAGCAATTTCTTTGATTGATAAAGGTTCGTTAAACTCTCTACTATCTCCATTCAATAAAGTAACTTTCATATCTTTCCTCCAATAAACTCACCTAAATCTCAAAATTAATTCACTGAATCTATAATCTAGAAAAGTGATTATTCAAATTAATACTTGCATAAACCCGAGATTGTTTAACTCAATTAGTATTATTATAATAAAAAAAACAATACTTGTTAACCAAGAAAAATTGACTTATTAAATTAAGAAATAGACAATAAAAAAATCATCACTTAGGATGATTTTTTTATTAATCTAAACAACAACCAACTCTTTGATATCGGTATTTCGGACAACTAAAACTGCGCTACCTGACTTTGCTCCTCAACTTTTAGCAATCGTTGACAATGCTTTTTCATCCAATTGGTCTAAATCATCAACTTTGTTCATAAAGATTGATGATCAAGCACCAAAAGCAGTTCATAACCTTTCTGAAGTTGAAACTCCTAAAACAGCTACATTAGGACGAAACTTAGAAACAGTTTTTAACAACTCTCCGGTTTTTGAAAGAGTAATCGCATATTCATACTTTCCATCATAAACAATTTCTGATAACTTAGCTGCAATATCTGCACGCGGACCCTTAGTGGTATTACGAGCGTGCTCGATTAACTTTTCATAATAAGACTTATCATAGAATTCCACTTCAGCACGACGATCAATTGTCGCCATTGTGTTAACAGTAATGAAGGGATAATCCCCTGCAGCAGTTTCTCCAGAGAGCATTGTAGCATCAGCTCCTCAATCAACAGCACAATAAACATCGGTTACTTCAGCACGAGTTGGAGCAGGATTATTTGTCATGCTATCTAACATTTGAGTAGCTACAATTACTGGTTTTCCTACCTCGCGACATTTTCTAATAATCACCTTTTCCCAATAAGGTACATCATAATAAGGGATTTCTAACCCTAAATCTCCGCGAGCAACCATGATTCCATCAGCAGCAGCAATGATTGCATCAATATTATTAATTCCCACTTGTGATTCAATTTTGGCAAAAATTTGGATATCTTCTTGATTATTTTCTTTGAAAATATCACGAATTTCTTTAATATTGTCCGCACTATTAACAAAAGAAGCAGCTACATAATCTACTTTTTGTTCACAACCATACTTTAAATCTGCGCGGTCTTTTTCAGCCAAGAATGGCATTGAAAAATCAACTCCTGGTAAGTTTATCCGCTTATTAGTTTTAACAACGTAATGATTGAAAGCTTTACATTCTACAATTCCCGGATTAACTGCTTCCACAGTCATTTCTAATTTACCATCATCAATTAAAACAATATCACCTTCTTCAAGATCTTGTGACATATCATAAGCAACAGTCATCTCCCCTTGGCCACATTCCTTGTTTAAATAATTATCTTGATCAGTGTAGATAATAATTTTTTGACCAGCACTCACTTCTTGCTTTCCATCTTTAAACTTACCAACCCGGATTTCTGGTCCTTTTGTATCCAGCATAATTGAAATTGGCTGATTTAATTTTTCACGAATTTCTTTGGTTGATTTAATTCTTGAACCATGTTCATCATATGAACCGTGAGAAAAGTTTAAACGAACAGTATTCATCCCGTTTTCATAAAGTTTTTGAATGTCTTCAGTATTATGAGTGGCAGGACCAATAGTAGTAACAATTTTTGTTCTTTTTACCCTTTTTGTTAATTCAGATTTAGTCATCTTTGTCTCCTTTTTCATTTTCAACTTTAATTGTATATTTAAATCAAAGAAAGATAAATATACCTATAAATAATTAACTTAGAAAAAGCGGTTCAATTCCCGAACCCTTGCAATTTCCTTGGTTTTGTCTTTGCTTGACATGTTTAAAGTGGAGTCAATATCTCGGGCAACCAACTTATTATTTTCTAACCCAATAAACAAACCACCGTGCCCACTCACTAATTGTTCAACAGCGAACACACCACAATTAACTCCCAAAATTCGGTCAGCAGCACTTGGTTTTCCGCCCCTTTGGACATGACCAAGAATGGTTGCCCGGGTTACATACCCTGATGCAGTTTCAATATCTTTAGCTAATTGTTCAGAACTAAAGTCATACATTCTCTCGCTAACCAAAACAATAACACTACGTTTTTGTTGATCATATAAAGCTCTTACTTGGGCGCAAATTTCTTCTTTAGATAGTTTTGCTTCCGGAATGGAAAAGACATCAGCACCCGTAGCGATTGCTGCAGATAATGGTAAGTCACCACATCCATTGCCCATAACTTCCACTACTGCAGCACGGTTGTGAGACTCCATCGTATCACGAATTTTATCAATTGATTCAACCACCGTGTTTAAAGCGGTATCAAACCCAATTGTATAATCAGAAGAAACAATATCATTATCAATTGTTCCCGGCAAACCAATACAATTAATTCCCATTTCGGTCAATTTTTGAGCACCCATGTAACTACCATCACCTCCGATAACTACTAAAGCTTCAATCCCTTCTTTACGTAAGTTTTCAACCGCGACTTGGCGAACTTTTTCGTCTTTAAATTCAGGCAAACGTGCCGATCCGATTGCAGTTCCTCCTTTGTTTAAGATGCTAGTAGCAAATTCGGGTGTAACTTTTTTAAAATTACTTTTAACTAATCCTTTATAACCATCAAAAACCACACAGGTTTCAATTCCATGAACTGAAGCTTGACGAATTACTCCTGAAATAGCAGCATTCATCCCAGGTGCGTCGCCCCCTGATGTCAAAACGCCAATTTTTTTAATCATATAAAAACTCCTTCCTTGTTAATCGATTATCAAACTAATGTTTTTATACGTGAGATTACGCCTTAATTATAGCGTTTTTCCCAAAGTTTAAAAATTAGGAACTATGCTTCTACTTCTTTTTAGTGAAATATTTAACAAATAAACCTTCAAAGTTACGTTTATATAAACCGATTAAAGAAATCGTGAACCAAACTCCAAATTGAATTAACATATTAACATTTAAAGTATCACTACCAGCTAAACCAGTGAATTTAAGAATTTTCACAATGTTTAAGAAAAACCAGATATAGAACTGTTGGCTCATGTTAGTTAACTGCATAACATACCCAACCGTATTCATTCCACTAGAAATTCCATCTAAAACTTGCAAAGTGCGAGCACCATCATAAGGATTGTTACCAAACAAATCATTAGCGGCAGGGGGAAGTGCCCAATATCACATCACCACCACAAAGAAAGTGATTAATAAAATTAATGAATAAAAGGCTATGTTTCAATTTAAAGAACGAGTCTTTTGTTTTTTGTTTCCTAAACCAACAATTTCAAATAAATATCAACCAACCGGGGCACCGACAATTAAAATGATGTTCATGAAAAAGTCCCCAACATAACCGACAGATAAAGCAAATAGACCAAAGAAAACCGCATTAATTAGTCCTCAAAAATATTGCGAAGCCCGGTTATAAGCAATCATTGCTACAGCAAGTACTCCTGTAAAGGCGGCCAATCCGTTTAATGAATAAAGCACCGCTACAGCAATTGCTGAACTTTCATTTTTACCAAAGACTGAACCGTTATCTAAAACCCGGTGATATTGTTGTAATGGTAAAAATACCGATTCACCACCTTTAGCAGTGACCGAAACAAAGTTAAAAACTAAGATGATTACAATCCCTAGTACCAAAAAATATTGGAACTTCTTGGGTAGTTCTTTTAAATCTTTAAAAACATCTCTTACTCCTAAAAAATTCTGGAATTTAGTTTTCATAAATTCTTGCTCAATTACTTTATTTGGCATTATTGCTCCCTCCTTCAACGGGATAATTATTTAGATACAAAGCACTTTGTAAAGCAATTTCAACCATTTTAGTAAAACTATTCTCTCTCTCACTAGCACTAAGTTCTTCGTGGCTAACAAAACTATCACTAATTGTTAATAAAGCGCCAGCTTGTTTTTTTGTAACTAAAGCTGTAGCGAACAAAGCATAAGATTCCATTTCCACCACACTGTAGTTATTTTGTTTTGCAACTTCTAGAGCATCAAATCCTTCAGGATTATAAAATACATCAGAACAATGGGTAAGTCCAGTTTTTAAGTTTACTCCCATTGTTGTCGCAGTTTGATTTAGTACATCATAAATATAAGGAGTAGGATGTACAACCCTTTCATCAGGTCCTCCAATCAATTTAAGAAAATCATTATCACCGTGAGTTTCTTTGATATTAAAGACATCGAAGATCTTTAAATCCGCTTGATAACTCCCGGCACTTCCAATTCTAATGATTGCATCCACATCATAAAATTTAAATAATTCATAAGCATAAATTCCCATGCTAGGCACACCCATTCCGTGCGAACCAATAGTTAACCGCATTCCTCGATACGTTCCTGTGTACATGAGCATATTTCTGACTTCACTTACCAATTTTGGATTAGTAAGATAAGTCAAGGCAATCTTTTTTGCTCGTAAAGGATCGCCTGCTAAAAGGACAACTTTTGCCACCTCTTCTTTTTTAGCACCAATATGTACTGTCATTTTCCCTCCCTGTGTTTTTTTGATATAAATATCAATTACAATTAGATTATATAGGTTAAACAAGGAGGAAAAGATGAGCTTTGATAAAAAAAATTTGCTTTATCAAGAATGAAACAACAATCCCGGGCTTGATAAAGAGATGAGAGAGATTCTTTCATCGGCAACCCCAACAGAATTGAACAACGCCTTTGGCTTAGAGTTAGAATTTGGAACAGCAGGAATTCGGGGGATCATGGGAGCCGGACCAGGAAGATTCAATGTTTACACCATTAAAAAAGTTACCCGCGGTTATGCGCAATTGTTAAAAGCAAAATATTCTGATCAACTTAGTCAAGGAGTGGTTGTTGGGCATGATTCGCGACATAATTCTGCAAAGTTTGCGCAGTTAACTGCAGAAGTTTTAACTAGCGAAGGGATTAAAGTTTATTTATTTAGGAAAAACCAGATGCAACCCACTCCCGTGGTTTCTTTTGCCACTAGAAAATTAAAAGCACTGGGAGGAATTGTTATTACTGCTTCTCACAACCCCGCTGAATATAATGGTTATAAAATTTATGATTCAACAGGATGCCAACTGATGCCCCAAGACACTGATATTATCAATCAGGAAATTAGCAAAATTGATGATATTTTAACTTGAAATTTTCAACCATCAAAAAAATTGATTAGTAAAGTGCCTCATAAAGTAATTCGTGCTTATAAAAAGATGATTAACAATTTACAGTTTTATCCGCGTAGTCTGAGCAAAGCCAATTTAAGAATTGTGTATAGTGGTGTAAACGGAACGGGAAGATTATACGTACCTGGATTATTAAAACATCAAGGTTATGAAGTGATTGAAGTTAAAGAACACAGTGAACCAGATGAAAACTTCACCTATGTTGGTAATCCCAATCCTGAGTTTTCACCTGCCTGAAAATACCCATTAGCTTACGCAAAGCAACATGATGCTGATCTTATTTTGATTAACGATCCTGATGCTGATCGCTTGGGAGTGGCAATCAAAACTAAAAAGGGTTATGAAGTTTTAACCGGAAACCAAGTAGGAGCACTTTTGATTAATTGAAAACTTAGTCAGATGAAATTAAAACAGACTCTTCCCACAAACCCAGTAATGTATTCATCATTTGTTACTGCTGATTTAGGTGATCGAATTGCTCAAGATGAATATCAAGTTAAGGTAATTAAAACTCTAACTGGATTTAAATGAATGGGCCATGAAATGAATCAAGAACCAGAACGAGGACTAAACTTTGTCTTTGCTTATGAAGAGTCAATTGGTTATGTCCTTGATGACTCCACTAGAGATAAGGATGGGATTCAAGCAGCGATCGTGATCGCAGAGTTAGTTTGAAAGACTAAAGTTGACTTTCGTACGCTTAATGATGTTTTAGATGATATTTACCAAAAATATGGTTATTATGACACAACTACGGTTAACTTAAATTTCAAACCAGAAGAAAAGGTTGCTAAGATTGATCCAATTATGCAAGAATTGCGGACAAAAGGTTTGAGTCAACTGGCAGATAGTAAAGTTGAAAAAACTGAAGATTACTTACCAGGTTTATATAATATGCCCGGTCAAAACTTGCTCAAGTTTTATTTTCAAGATGGGAGTTGAATCGCCCTGCGACCATCAGGAACTGAACCTAAACTAAAAATTTATTTCAACGTTATTGCTTCAACTGCAAAGAAAGCGAAAAGCACCCAAGTCAAATTAGAAAAAGCTTTACGAGAATTATTAAATCTTCCCAAAAAAAAGTAGGATTAATCCTACTTTTTTTAAACTTAACGATGATTATTTCCCGTCTTGATCTTTTTTGTTTTTGGTTTTTTCATCAGCTTTTTTTGTTTTACTATCATCAGCCTGAGAACGTTTATCTAAGGCTTCTTGACCTTCGCGTGCTAATTCTGCTTTTAATGCTACTCGTCTTTTATGAGAAGGAATCACAATGTTATTTAACAAAACACTAGAGATTGAAAGATAAATTCAGAAACCAAGGGTAATTCCAAAAGCAATACCATTATAAGTTCCTGCATGATCACCATTGTTCGCAAAATTCCCATAAAGGTTGAAGCAAACTCCCAGGGCTCAAGCAATGACTGGCAACACCACTCCATCAACAAACAGTTTATTAGTTAAGCCAAGTGGAGAAACATTACCATCCATTAAGGTGGCAACAACATAAAACATTAATGAAGTAGTTAATACCATGTTAACAACAGCAGAAAATCATGGTCACATCTTTGTAGTTGAAGTATTAGGAGCAACAATTGATCCTAAATTAATTACTGCATTTAAGCCAACAATAAAACTAAATGCAGCCAAAACTAGAAATAAATAATAAGTAAGGGCTGGTAAAATTAAAGTTTTTCAGTTCAAACGATATTGAGTTTTACTAAAAACAGAAATTGCATGAAAGATAATTGTGAAAAACACTAAGACTCCAAAAATCACTGCCGGGGTTGCTTTACCAGCTCCTAACCCGGTTTTAGCAAGAATTGGGAGCACAATTACTGCAACAATTATGGTCGGAATTATCGCTGCAATCATCGCAATAATTCCTTTAAACATTTCTAAAGAAAAGAGTTTTCAACCTAACTTATTTTTACCATTAGCATTGGTATCTAAAGTTTTGTAGTAAGCGATTACATATTTAGAACCAATTGAAGTCGCCTCATACCCGCGCTTTAAATCAAAGAACATTTCATCAGGACGCATTGAAATCGCTAACTTCCGTTCCCTTTCATACATTAGTTTCACTGATTTTAAAACCACTTCTGAAGGTTTGATATATATACTCATATCTTGCTCACGAATTAAAGAATTGGCAATGTCATCCATCATTACATCCAAGAACTTTGGTTTAAGCGCTAAACCAGCATAAGCAGCATAAGAAGCTTTAATTTGTTCATAATCTCCCAACTGAAGGTTTGAATTCAAACTTGACACATAAGCGATAGTTTTTTGGTAGTTAAATAAGACATTGTTCCGACGAGCTTTGATGTATTCTTTGACTCCCACAATCGTACCAAAAAATACTTGCTTGGTTAATGGTACTAATAACCCAAAGACTCCTCCCACTAAAACTAATTTAAATGGTGCCAATACTGCATAAAGCAAGGAATCCTGAGCCATTACCCCAGAAATATTTAATGATGAAATGTTATAAGTGGTGCCATCAGAGGTAAAAGTAAGCGCAGAAAGTTCAGCACTACTCTTATTATCAAATAGTCAATGATTAATGTTGGTAATCATTACCCCGATATTAACTGAAGCTGCACCAACTCCTAAAGTACCCATTTTTGTTTGTAAAGCTAAAATTGCTTGAATTAGCACATCCCCGGAAGCCAATACAGGTGCTCCTCCGCTAGTCGTTACATAAATTCCAGCCAGTTTGTATAAAGCTAAACTGTCAACTCAAGCAGAATAACCAAAATAAATTACAAAGACAGCCACTAGAAGAACTAGTTGTCGGGTTAGTTTTCGCATTTTTCGACCTTTCTAATTTCTCGAAACGTTTGCAATTATTGTAATCATTAATTTTTCACTTTGCAACAATAAAAGGAATTTTAGCAACAATAGAGGATTCTATTCAACCACAAAATTCACAATTTTATCCAAAACTACAATTTCTTTGACAACCTTTTTATCACTTAAATAAGCTTGAACATGAGGATCTTTTTTTGCTGCTGCAACCAATTCTTGTTGACTCAAACCTTTTTCAACCACTGCTTTTCCTCGAACTTTTCCATTAACTTGAAAAACAACTGTTGTAGTAGTCAAAACTAGTTTTTCCACATCATAAACTGGTCAGGGTTGAAACGTAACACTTGGTTCATAACCAAGGGTTGCTCACAACTCTTCTCCCAGATAGGGGGTAATAATACTTAACATTAAAACTAATCCCTCCACATAGGGTTGATAAACAGTAGCAGGATCTTCTTTATACATCGCGTTGACCAAAACCATTAGTTGCGAAATCGCAGTATTAAATTTTAAATCAGTGATCATTTCTGTGTAGCTTTTTACCACTTGGTGATAAATAAAATCTAAATGATGATTATTTTCCTTACTAAATTGGTTTGATGATACTAACCGGTATACCCGATTTAATCATTTCATCGCTCCATCTAATCCTTCATAACTTCAAGGCAAGGAGGCATCAATTGGACCCATAAACATTTCATACAACCTGAGTGCATCAGCTCCATGCGTCTCAATAATCTCATCAGGATTAATAACATTCCCTTTTGACTTGGACATTTTTTCTCCGTTTGGCCCTAAAATCATTCCCTGGTTTATTAGTTTTTGAAAGGGTTCAGCGTAAGGAACAATTTTTTGGTCAAATAAAACTTGGTTCCAAAAACGGGCGTACAACAAATGTAAAACCGCATGCTCTTGACCACCAATATAAAGATCAACAGGCAATCATTTTTTGAAACGTTTTTGTGCTTCTGGACTATTAATATCAATTAATTCATTGGGGGAATTAGTCAAAATATAAGCCAAAAAATACCAACTTGAACCCGCCCATTGGGGCATCGTGTTAGTCTCGCGACGGTAATGTTGATGGTTTTGTTCAATATTAACCCAAGTGGGAAAGTTTGCTAGTGGTGATTCACCAGTTCCACTTGGTTTAATATATTCTCCTGATGGTAAAGTTACTGGTAACTGAGTGGGGTCAACTAAAACAATCTCATCTTGATCGGTATATAAAACAGGGAAAGGTTCACCATAAAAACGTTGTCGAGAAAATAATCAATCACGCAGTTTATAGTTAATTTTGATTACCCCAATTTTTTGCTCGCTTAGTATTTTTTTACTTTCACTCAAAGCTTCAGCAGTTCTTAAGCCGTTCAAAGTTTCAGAGTTAATATGTTCAGCATCACCTATAAAGGGTTTGGTTTGACTTTTACTTTCCAAAACAAACTTAATTGGTAAACTAAACTTTTGGGCAAATTCTCAATCACGCCCATCATGTGCTGGTACTGCCATGACAGCTCCTGTAGCATAATCATTTAAAACATAATCAGCAATTCAAATAGGAAGTTTTTCCCCAGTTAAAGGATGCAAGGCATAACTTCCTAAAAAAACACCAGTTTTGGAACGAGAATCATCCTTTCGTTCTAACTCAGTTTTTTGTTGGGTTAATTCTTGATATTCTGCTACTGCTGTTTTTTGTTCAACTACAGTCAACTTTGCAACCACCGGATTTTCTGGAGCTAAAACAAGATAAGTTACCCCATAAATCGTATCAGGACGAGTAGTAAAAACTTTTAATTCATCACCAAGTGTAGTTGAAAAGTTAATTTCCATTCCCTCGGACTTACCGATTCAATTTCGTTGTAATTCTTTTACTGATGAAGGTCAATCTAAAGCATCCAATCCGGTTAACAATCTCTCAGCATACTTAGTAATCAATAAAACTCATTGGCGCATCGGTTTTTTAATAACAGGGAAACCACCAACTTCACTAACCATTTTGTTATCAACCACAATCACTTCTTCGTTTGCCAACACTGTTCCTAACTCTGGGCACCAGTTGACATCAGCATAACGCAACTTAGCCAAACCTTGTTGATATAACTGTTCAAAAATTCACTGGGTAGTCTTATAAAAATTAGGATGGGAAGTGTTAACTTCTTTTTCATAATCATAAGAAAAACCTAACTTTTGCAATTGTTCACGAAACACAGCAATATTTTTTAAAGTAAATTCTCGGGGATCGTTTCCTGTTTTTAGCGCATATTGTTCGGCTGGTAAACCAAAAGCATCATAACCAATAGGGTGTAAAACATCATAACCATTCATCCGTTTATAACGAGCGATAATATCAGTTGCTGTATAACCCTTAACATGACCCACGTGTAATCCTGCACCGCTCGGATAAGGAAACATATCTAGGATATAGGCTTTTTTATCATGGATGTTGGTTGTTTGGTAAGTTTTGTTTTGTTCTCAATACAAACGCCACTTTTTTTCAATCGCGCGGTGGGAAAAGTCCATTCTCTTGCTCCTTATTATCTTTGTCTATTTTACTATTTTATCAACCTTTTATAAAGATTTTTTACCAGACAAAGAAAAAACACCAGGATTCCTCTTGGTGCTTATTATTTTCTTAAATGGTCGGAATAATTGGACTTGAACCAACGACCTCTCCGTTATCAGCGGAGTGCTCTAACCAGCTGAGCTATATTCCGATAAACAACAATTATTATTTTAAGTAAAACCCAGTTTGAATGCAAGAGTTTTAACGAAGTTTTTACTTAATCAACCAAGGAATCGGACAAATAATTATTTTTGGTTTTTTTGGTTTGATTTTGATGAACTTTCCTCGTTTCAACCATGATCACGATAAATCTTGGCAAAGTCAAAAAGCATCATCAACGCACAGTAGAAAGTCACCACGATTGCAATTCATTTTAAAACATCTTTAAAAGCATCCCAATCAATTCCTGCTCCAACCTGAATTCCTAAGTAAATTACCAGAAAACAAATTAAACATCCTCATAACCCTCCAGTTAAAAAGAGAATGACAGTTTTAGGATCATAGTTTTTATCCTTAATAAATTTAATCGCCGCTGGGGGCATCATTGCTGCTGCGCCAACTGACATAATCACTGCGATAGCATCAAATTCCAGACCCAATAAAGCAAGAATAGCCAAACTTGGAGCAAAAATTCCTAATCCTAGAGCAGAAAAAATTCCTAAAACAAAATAGGCAATAATACCAATTGCCAAACGTCAACCAACCAGTCTAACAGTAGGGTGAGCTACTTGAGCAATGACAGCAACATTTGGATGAACTAAAACCATAATAATTCCGAAAATAAAAAGCGAAAGTCCACTAAATAAGCGAAAAATTTGGTTATTAACATACTTACTAACCCAAGAACCAAATAAACCACCAAGAATACAAGCAACGGTCATAACTACTAAAGTGATAATGTTAACATCAAAAACCACAGAAAAAATCGTTGATTCTAAAATTTGAGCAGGAGCATAACCAATCGTCATGTTTCCTGGCATTTTTGATGGTACCATTTTGGCTTTGAACGCTTTGTTTAATCCCATTGTCGTAACATATGAACCAACAAAAATAGCATCAGTGAACGACGCGATAAAACCAATACTAGCAAGTTTAGTAAGGTTTGTGGCATCATCAATGATTAAGTATTTTTTTGCGGTTAAAACAACAAAGATGGTAAAAGCGATAATCGTCGCAGAAAAAACCATCGCTACTGTAAACAAACCGATATGATCACTTACCAAATAGGTGCCATTCAAGATACCATTCTCATTTTTTCTTTTGGGATAATAAACCAAATAGGCTACTAATAAACCAATTAAGACTGTGACTAAAGCAGACAAAAGCGCAGCAAATAACAAAATTGCTTTGAGTTTTTTAAATTTTAATAATTTATACCCTTCATGATTAGATGCCAAATTAGCTTTGCCAGACTTGTCGGGTTGACGAACTTGTTGATTGCTTGCTTTCTTCATATTTCCCCCCCATTTTATTTTAATTTATTTCTTCAGTTTTTTTACCCGTAGTTGAAGTTGTCTTATTTTCTTGTGAGTCCAACGGGGATGAATTATCTTTATTTTGAACCTTTTTATCAGTTGAAGTTTTAATCCATTCGTTAATCGGAATATTTTCTGCCTCCACAATCTTTTTGGTATCTAAATCGTTGTGATAATGAAAAAGCATTGTCCGATATTGCTTTTCAATTTCTTGATTCAAGTCTTGTTTGTTTGCAATCTTTGATAAAGGAACTCTCCGAGGGTGTTTTTTTCGGCCACTAATTTGCTTGGTGTGTGGTGTGGCTAACAATTCAAGAAACATTGTTAGCGAAGTGTAAAGCATCACCCCAACAGTAATTCATTTAATCAATGATTGATAGACGAGTCCGTTACGATCCAAACCCGCCCCTGCTTGAATTCCCACATAAAAAAACAAGAAAGCAGTCGTTGCTCCAAAAATTCCACCCAGCATCATAATTAAACTAGTTTTTGGTAAATAATTGTTGTCTTTGTAAAACCGATAAGAAGTTACAGGCATTAAAAACGCACTAGAACAAGTCATGATGGGCGCAATATAAATCATCCCCATTCCAAGTAAACTCAAAATAACAATACTTGGCGCATAACTACCAACCCCGAAACTCATCAAAACTCCTACCAATAAGAATCCCAAAATTCCAATCAATCATTTTCATCAAGAAGTTAAACCTCTTGCTCCTTGAGCAGCACCTAAAAGGTTAACTTGGGGAGTAGTTAAAATCATGATAATTGCAGCGATAAACAAAGCTGTGGCAATCACAATTTTAACAATTTGAGCATCAAATTTATTGACTAAACCAGCACCAAGATAACTCCCAACTACAGCACAAACTACCAAAACTATCAACGTAACAATATCAACATCAATTGCTCCCACCAAGAAAGTGGCTTCCATCGTAATTGGTACACAAAAAGAGATGTTCAAAGTTCCTGGAACTAACTTATCATTGGTAATTGTTTTAGTTGCTTTAATCATTCCCAAACTGGTGGCAAATGAACCAATTCCTAAAATGTCAAAAAACGATGCGACGAAACCAATTGAAGCTAATTTGGTAGTTTTTTGGTTCGCATCAATCACAATGCGTTTAGTGGAATTAAAAATTAAAAAAATGGTGACTAAAAATGTCAAACAAACTAAAATCATCGCTACCACAAATCCAGGAGTGGTTAAATGATTAAATTGATAAGTAGTCTTCTCACCTTCAATAACTGCTCCTTTAATGTTGGGTATATAAACTAAGAAGTTAACTAACAAACTAACTAATAACAAGGTAGGCACAGCAATTGCAATAATAATTGCTAAAGTTTGATAAGAAGTTGATTTAGTTGATTTAATTAGGCCTTCATTAATTTTCTTTTGTTTGCTACTTTGATGAATAGTTTTTTGAACCACTTGGTTAATATACGCATCTTCTAAGGCGATGATTTTTTCATCACTAACATTATTTTGCTTATAAGTGGTAATAACTTGCCTTAAACCTCGTTTAGCTCGTCTTTTATCAAGCTTAATTTTCTTATTAGTTTCCCGCTGAGCTTTAGACAAACTTTTATTAATTTCCCGGATTTTTGTGTGTTTTTGTAATTCCGTTAATTCATTATAACGCGCTAAAATAAACGAAGTATTATAACTTAGTTCTTCAAGAATCTCGTTTTTTGCACTAAGTGCTTGATCATTGACAAACTTCTTTTCCAAAAGATACTCTTTTTTATCAATCACTTTGTGGCGACGCAAAAACCTCAATTCTTTGATTTGGCGATTCTTTAGTTTATCAGTTGCTTTCAGAGCAGTGAAATTATTTAAAATATTTTTCCGATCAAGTTTAATATCATCTTCAATCTTCAATAAACGTTTTCAATGTTCGGAATTAATTTTTAATTCATAGTCATCTCCATTAGCGATAGGAGGTGATGGTTGGTTTTGTTCGATAATCCTCATCCTTTCGGTTTTTTGAAATCAAGTTGAGAAACTATTTCCATTTTACCAAAAAAGGCCTTTCTGGTCTATTTTTGGTAGCAACTCGCGAGTCAAACTTTAATTTGAATTGTTAACTAAATCATCTGCGCAGTTAAAGTTAACATGACTTCTTTAATGTTAACCTCTTGCGGTAATTCATAAATTTTTAGAATTATTTCTGCTACCATTTTTGGATCCAAACCTCCGTTTAAAGTATTAATCTGGTCTTGATAAATTTTCATAGCCTCACTAATGGTTGTTGTTTTTGATAGTTCAGTTTTCACCAATCCTGGTTCAACCAAAGTAAAGCGAATGTTATTTTTTGCATTTTCTTTTCGCACCTCTTCAGTAAGCAGGTTTATTGCTGCTTTTGAACCATTGTAGACCGAATGGTTCAAAGAAGAATATCTTCCCGCTATCGAAGAAATATTAATGATCGTACCATGATGGTTTTTGATCATGGTTGGCAAAACCACATCCATTCCGTTAATCACTCCTTTGATATTGACATCAAGAGTTTGGTACTTTTCCCTGCGTGGTTGAGCTACATAATCCCCCAATGGCATCACTCCCGCATTATTAATCATTAAATCAACTGGTCCGTACTTTGCTTCACCAAGTTTTATTGCTGCTTGGAGTTCATCAAAATTGGTTACATCTACTTTTGCAGTAACTTTTTCTTTGATTTCAACATAACTATCTAAAATTTCTTTTCTTCTAGCCATTAACAAGACTGGATAACCGTTGCTAGCAAAGATAAAAGCCACCGCTTTGCCAATACCTGCGCTTGCTCCTGTAATTGCTACTAAAGGTTTATTTTTCATTATTTGAACCTACTTTCTAACTGGTCACAATTATTTACTCCCATTAAAGAATACGAGAAAATTAAAAAAATGTGGCACCAAAAAGAAAAACATCAATGATGATTGATGTTTTTCCTTATATAACATTTTATGCTTTTTTAGTTTCTTAAACAGAGTTAATTAATTACAATCTTGAAAGTCACGGGGTTATAACCTTTAACATTCACAAGTTGAATTGTTGATCCATTTAATTTAACATCATTAATTTGAAAAACAACACTAGTTCCATCCCCGGCAACTCATTCATTTCAACGGTTAGTTGCCTTTTCAACAATATTCCCTGCATTATCTCGAACAATAATGTTCGCCTCAGTTAGCCCAGCTGTATTTAAGTCCGATAAAGAGAACATGATTTCTTTACCCCCATAACCACCACTTGGTGCAGTAGCAGTAAAAGTTTTGGTGTTGTCATCATAAGTTGCATTTACTAAACCTGGATTAACTACAACATCCTTCTCCTCGCGGTGGGCGTTTAACACAAATGGGGTCTGGTCATCACTTCTAGTTAAACTAAAGGTGTATTTACTTGTATGCACTGTTCCTGCGCTGCCAGTTCATTGGTAAGTGATTGTTTGGTTAATTCCAAGCAAACTAGAACTTTCATCACCACCGACCAAATATTGATACCTAGTAGCCTCTTCTTTGAACGCTTGGTTATTTCAATCAGTCGTCCAAGCTGCTTTTAAAGCATCATCATAATTAGTAGAGGCGTTTAAAGTATTTCAAATTTTGAAGAAAACATTTTTGGTTGAAGTAAGGAATGGCGAACCCAAACGATAATCCCCACTAACCCAATGAATTTCTCCTTTATCAGTTTTAATTGTTCCTATGTTGGCAGGTTTTTGATCAATTCCAGGAGTTAAAAAGATGAGTAATTTTCCCAAAATTTTAGTAGTGTCATACTTGTTATTACCCACAATTCCTAACAAATCGTTAACTTTATTAACTCGCTCCTTACCAGTAGTTGTTTTTAAAATGGTAAAGAATTGGGTGATAATGTTAGTATCATGCCCTTGGTCATCTTTCACTCACATCGTTTCTAACAAACCAAGAATTTGGTTAATATCGACCCCACCCTTCTTTAAAGTTGTATTGTTATCCATCTTGGTAACGTTAGCAACTTCTGCTAGTGAATCCATTAATTTTGACAATGATTGGTCAGTATACTCTGAACCAAACTCAGGAGCAAAGCGGTTAGTGTCTTGATCAAATAAATCAAGTTTAATTACTTGTAAAACTTGATATAACGGCAAACCAAAGAAAACCTTTAAGTTAAATTGACTATTATCTCCTTGTAATTCCCGCATTTTCGCAATAATTGGACTAATAGCTTTCCGCACTGTATCTGCTTGACCACTAACCCCAACCATACCTTTACTTCTCATTAAGTCGGGAAGTTGTTCCAATCATCCAGGAATATCTTCGTTAAATAAGAAGTAAAGTGGATTGTTTTCGCTACCTCTTCCTCAACCAAAAAAGGTATTAATTCAATCACCATTTCCTGTTAACGCTGTCGCTAAAAACTTGGTTCCTCCTTCAAAACCTTTAACAGGATTAAAAGAAAAATAACTTGATAATTCAATTTTCTTTTGGGTAGAAAAACTTAACAATAATTGATACATTGCACTTTGAATAAAAGCGTTTGTAATCGGAACACCAATTAAGTTCAATAACCCGCTAATTCATCCAGGAATCAAAGCTTCAACATCAATCACATCCATAATTAACTTTGAAACTACAGTCATCAAGGGGGTATTAACTTTAGCATCAATCATTCTAGTTGAACTATCATCCCAGTCAATTACCAAGTTAGTAGTACCACTATTAAGATTACTCTTTCACCCGTTACCATAATTCCGGTCCAAGAAAAGAATTGCAAATAAAGCTTGTAGACGATAAAGTCCCTGTTCCTTGTCTAAATCACCCAAATAATAGGCAAAACTAGAAATTAAAGAACGAGCGTTAATAGTTAATAACCCTTGGTTGTTTAAATCTCCCAATTTTTGATTCCGCACCTGACTAATTACTTCCCAGTTAGATTGACTAGTAGAAAAGATGTGATCAGCATCGGCAGGATTAGCTACCTTATAATCATTAAAAGCTCCAAGATAAGTTGAGAATAACGACAACATAATATACCCATTGTTAATAAATTTAAACAAGTGGTCTTGGTTTAATTCTTTAGTTTCAGGATTACTAAACAAGTAGGCAGTATAATTTTCATTTTGAATAATATTCTCTTTGCGGGTTAACTTTCCAATCAAAGCCGCAAAATAATCTGCTGAAGCGTCAAACTGATTAATATCAGTTAATTGGTCACCAAACGCTTGGACGTTTGTTTTATCACCATCGCCATTACCAATTCCCAGAATTCAAGCCACTCCAGTAATTACGATCTTTTGAGCATCAAATAAAGTATAGTTAGCGCGAGTTTCATCTAACCAACTATTTCTATTAATGTTTAAAACTAAATCTTTTAATTTGGGGTTATCTAGCAAACTAGTTAAGGTTTTAACCGGAGCAGCCTCTTCATAGCCTAAAATTGTATTAATCAACGGATTATTATCCATTCCCAACGAATTAATCGCTAAAGAAAGGGTTGTTAACAAGGTGGTTGGTGTAGCAAAGTCTATCTTTCCTAATAAATTAATGACTGTTGTTAAAACTGTTTGGGCAGGTGAGGGTAAAAAATCAAAGAAGGGAAGGGTGTTTGCCAAACCTTTATCGCCATTCAAATTAACATCTCCTGTAATTTGCTTTAAATAGTAGTTAATGAAATCGCTTTGACTACTATTAGAACTTAAACTGCCTTGTTCTGGAGTTAATCCAGCTTGCCCGCCAAATAATTGATGGTCCAAATATTGTTGATCAAAACCATATTGGTCTTGATAAATGGTTCTTCTGGTCGCTTGAGTAAAAACTGCCTTAATGTTGTCATTATTGGCATAAAGGTTCTTGATTTCTGGATCAGTAGGGTTAGGTGTAGTTGGTACAGAGGAATCAGGGGGATAAAGTGGATCTTCACGATTAGAATCATTATCCCCGTTTTTTCACCCACCATCACCATCATTAGGACCACTAGGGTTACCAGGGAGAGGATCGCTAGGATTAGTTCCAACAGGGTTGGTATAAGGGTTTAATCCACAAGATACGACACTCATAAGAGCAGTGCCACTAATCCCCAGTGCAGCTAAAATGGTTAAAAGTTTTTTTATCAAAGCACAAACCTTTCTTCATTTTTCAGACGAATGTCTTGTATTTGCTTTGATTATAATAAAATAATTACCAAAGTTCCACTAAAAAGTGTTTCTGATTTTACCTAACTTAATTTTTGAACATCAGTAATTGTAAAGACTTTTCCTAAATTGGTTCGCATAAAGGCCACTTGATAAGTTGAAGCATTCTGAGTGAGGACTACTTTAGGATTGGGATTAGTTAAAACCACAATTCCTTTTGGGTTAAACTTGATCTTAACAACCCCCCCATAAAGACCATTTGCTTTTGTTGTTCAACTAGTAGCACTAGAATCAATCACAAAAGCAGCAGGATTAGCCCCAAGAACTGCCTTTAACCAGGGTTCGTAAGTGGTCGGCTTGATTAACTGGGTCAAAACTTCAGCACTCTGTTTTGCAAAAAACCGGAAGTTGTCCGTATAGTTGGGATTTAATTCTCGTAAATCATTAACACGAAGAAAACTTCCCTCCTCAAGAGCATAATTTTTAACCACATCAGGAGCGAAAGTTTGTAATAATCTTCCTGCTAAACTATCCACAAGAATACCATAACCATTCGTAGAATCATTAAAATAACCAAGCGCAGTAAGGATTGTGGTTGGTTTAGCTCGTGACAAGACTGGAGTTTTTAGATACTCAAGAATTGTGGTTAAAATACTCTTATGGGTCGGGGTATCATATAAAGCTTCATCAATAACCTGATTAAATAAACTAACATCAAAATAACGGTAAGCTAGTTGACTAACTGTTTCTTTACCAGTTAAATTTAAACTATTTTTAAACTCGTTCATTAATTCAATGAAAGTTTTATTTGTATAATAAGCACCATAATTAGGAAATAACCCGTTATTTTTAACCAAATCTTCAGCACGATACCCTTTAGCTTTAAAACCAATTAAAAGGTTAAGTAATTTTGAATTTAAAAAGTTCTCCAAATTGATTTTTTTATCTCTCTGGTAAGCGAAGATTTGTTGAAATGCTGCTTGAATTTTCGGAGCAAAAGTTGTTCCAACGACCAAAGAAAAATTAGTCGAAGTAAATAATGAGGTCAAATCACCACTATAAAGCGTTGTAAATGGGGTTGCTAAGAATTTAGAATCAGTTTGCAATCAAGTAATGACATTATTTGTAAAGGCAGAATTGCCGCTATTAGGAAGGCTAATTGCTTGATCATTTAATAAACTTGGGGTTAAAAACTGGTCAATTTCACTAGCAGCACTACTAATTTGACTACTATCACTTAGACCACTATCAGGATTAGTTTGACTAAAAATTCCTGTGAAAAAAGCAAGCGAGTTTGAACTAACTTGATTATTAGTAATTTTGTCAGCAAACAAAACGTTAATAAACTTCAACAACCTGTCACTTCTCCGTTCTGGGGTTATGCTTGAATCGTTATCAAAGAAATAGATTAAGTTTGAAAAAAATTCCCCAAAGTTGAAATACTTTGCCAGGGCAGGATTAGTATTGATTAAATCACTTCCCCCAACTGTGGTATTTAATTTTCCAGCCAAATAAGTCGTGTTATCATCACTACTAAATAAATGCTCAGCATCAATAGGCGCAAAAAGTTTAGTCTCACTGTTTAACAAAGTCATTTTTAGTCCTAAAGCGCTAAAAGCTTTAAGTAAACAAGCAACCCCTTGAATGACACTATTAAAAGAAGGTGAAGTCGTACTTGTTTCTCCCAAGATTGTGCCAAAACTTTGTCCAGCACTAATTAATTGGGTTTGAATGGTGCTACTATCACTTGTATAAGTGAGTAATTTATAATCACTCTGCTTGAACAAAGCGATACTATTAACTAGTTCGATTCAAAAAATACTACTCAAATCACTAATTTGATAAGTGCTAAAATCAAAGTTAATTCCCCCAGCAAGAACAGCAAAAAAACCATCAATTGTTGTTTGTTTTAAAAGTGGTCGCAACAAATTTATTAACGTTAACTGGGCATCACTCACTTCAAGTGTAGCAAGTTTATCTACTCCTAAAGGAAGTCCATCAGCAATGGTAGTTAAGTTTAAACTTTGCAGAATTTGGATTAATTTATCACTATTATCTACCATGTTCGGGGCAAGATTACCCAAGAAACTATTAATTGTATTCACCACGTCGCCAAGTAGAGGAAGATCTCCTAACCTTGCTAATTTATCAAGAATTCCCGATATTCCACTTGGTAGCAAACTATTAAGTCCACTTAAAAGCAAGTTAAAAATCCCCCCACGATCACCTAGACTACCATCCAAAGTAATGTTGCTACCATACTTGGTGTTATTTAGTTTAGTTGAACCAAAATAACTTTGAAAAACATCGCCAATCGTTTTGTTGACATCACGATTTAATTTAGTTAAATCTTCAGCATTCTGCGCTAAAGAGTAATTCTTAGCAGCAGAATCACTAATTTTGTATTCGTTATCCAAAATTAAAGTACGCATACGGGCTAGTAGGGCTTGTTCAATCTCAGTTTTTTGTTCATTTACAGGAACTTGAAGATCATCTTGATAGTTTGGGTTTGGTTGTTGAATAACTCCACAAGCAACAACTGTAGTTGTCGTGATCAGAGTTAAACCAACCACTTGTAATAACAATAATAACTTTTTCACAATTTCTCCTGCCTTTCTAAACTAAGCGAACTAACTTTTTAAAGGAAAACTTTTCACGAGCATTTACTCGAGCAAAAGTGATTTGGTATTGGGCATTAACCGCTTTAATTGCAACCGCTCCTAAGTTATAATCACTACCAGTATAAATTAAATTATAAGTTTGATTTAATAAAACCTCAGGATTGGTCGGGTCGTAATTAGAAATTACTTTTTCTACAACCCAATTAGCATTAACAACCTGGTCAAGAACAAAATTACGATAGTCAGTGCCATTTAATAAATCACCCAACACTCGACTAATTCCTGAACTAAGAGCTCAGTGATTAGTAGGATCAGCACTTCTCAAAGTCTTAAGATTAATCAACTCTCCTTTGCCATCATTAGCACTTGGAGTAGAATTAGCTCTAAGCATTGGGGAAAAAGAATAAACAAGTTGACCTAACAATGATTGGGAATAAACATAAGGTTCACTTTGGCTTACATCATAACCCAAGAAAGGTAAAATTGTAGGCAAATCATTTAAATGACTAACCACTTGATGCACCAGGGATTGGTCAGTACTAGGAGTGTCAGTGATAAAGTTCTTTTCAAACAAAAGTTTCATCATTACTTGGATATTACCAATGGGCACGATATTTTCCACTTGACCATTAACATTTTCGTTTTGAATTGCTAAATCACGGACAACCTTATTAACCATCCCTGCAAAGGTTAAATCACTTAACCTTCCTAAGTCAAGATTGCTATCAAGAAAAACGACCATTAAATCCCGTACTAACAACTGGTTAAAAACTAGGTGCAAGTTTAAGTGGTCCACCCCGAATAAAAAGTTTAAAGCATCAAGATTGACACCAAACAAGGTCAACAAATCATTTCAATTTCCTTGATAAAGTTGAGATCAAGGTTCATTGAGAAGAGTTTGGGCATCAGGAGTATCTAATCATTTAATGAGATTTCTTCAATTCTCAGGTAATAAGGATAAAAAGGGTTTTAACAATTCTCTAAGGTCACTACTAAGAATTTTACTTGGGGTTGCCGGGGTATTGTTAAATAATGGGACTAATAAGTAGGTTACCAAATTTTCAAAAAGGGGGTTAAATAAATCAGGATTTGAAGCAATAATTCCTCCAATCGTCGGGTTATAAGCATTAACCAGGTCAAGAACAGTTTGTTTTAAATAGCCAAACTCATAACCTCCAGACGCGAAGAAAATATTTAGAAGTTTTAAAGTTCGATACCCGTTTTCCTCATTTTCGTCATTGAAGAAATAACCAAGTTTACTTAATAAATACTCTAGATGTAAACCCTTCTTACTAAGAACTTGATCACTAACTTTTTTAGCTTTAATGGTTGCTAAATAATCAGTATTAGTAACTGTAGTGTTAAAAAGGTGTTCCCCATCAACAATGGTGAAATCATCATTCAAATTTTCATCATAAAGACTGAGCAATACTTCTAAAATTTTTAAAGTTTTCCCCAGATAGAAAAGCATTCCTCCACTTTGGATGCCATAATCACTTGGTGGTGTTATTCCCACGCCTTTTTTAAAAACAAAACTAAAAAAGTTTTGCATCGCAGTATCATAATTATCGCTCATTAATGCTTGGCTATTATAAGTGTTAACTGTCGTGCTATCAGGAAGTGTTGTGGGAATAATTAGGGAAGTAAACCTATCAGGATACATCGCATAACCAATCAAAGAAGTTAAAGAAACTAGAAAACTGCCTTGTAATTGAGCAATGGTCAAATCAGCAAGTTCACTTAAATCAGTTGCTTGGTTAAAATTGGTCAAACCAGCATCAAGTTGTTGATTTTCATACCAAGTGGTGAGGGTGGTAGCAATGTTATCAGCACTAGTTGCAGGATCAGACAGTAAGTTTTTTTGACCAATTAAATTAATAATTGTTGGTAAAGAAGCTAAATATTGTTCTAAAGGAAAAATGTTTAAACCCTCAGGAAGCGAAGCGATTAAACTTTTATATTGATCTAAAAAAGCTAAAATAGGACCAGTTTCTTCATCATCTTGGTTTAAAATCATTCCTAACAATTGAGTAAGTAATTGACCATCCATTCCTTTAACTCCGTTTAATTGCATATCAACTAAATTAGCTTGACTCAAGGTGTTGGCATTAAAATAACTTTTATCAACATAATAATTGTCCAAAGCGGTAGTGGTTTTAGTTAAATCTAAACCATAAGCATCGGCTAAAACATAACCTTGAACTTGTTGGAGAGATTCAGCGCGAATAGCTCTAACCGTTTGACTCTCTCGATCGACAACAACTGGTTGACTAACTTTACTGCCACAAGCAATCACACTACTAATCATTGTCGTAGTCAGGCCTAAAGCACTGAAAATTACCAGAAATTTACGCATCTTCTCACCCTCTTTCTTTTATTAATTATTTAAAATCCTATCATTGATAATAGAATTGAAGTGAAATACTTCCGTATTACTATTTCGTGAAATTTCAAACCAGTATGTGGTTTTGACGTTATTTAACGGATTGGTAAAAATAACTTGGTAACTAAACCCTTTAATTAAAACTTTCCCAGTTTTACTAAAATAAGTAATTTTCTTAGGGTCATACACCAATTCATAAGCATTCTTAGTTGTTAATAACTGGTAAATCAAAACTGAATAATCAGCAGGATTACTTAATTTGTTAAAAATATCAAGTAAATCTTTGGCAAACAATTGGTATAAATCAATGCCATAAAGATCATATTGATCAACATTATCATCACTTAATTGAATTTGGCCATCCTGAACAATATTACCAATTGCTTTAACTAAATTTGGGAGACTTAACTGCACAAAATCACCTAAAAAACTATCTTGTTGATAAGTATTGTTTCCCAGAAAACCTAAATATTCTAACCCATCAGGAACATCTAAAGTTAGCGTTCCACTACCATCTGGACCAAGGCCAAATAACTTAATCAAAAGTTGGGAAATCAGGTTATTTTCACCAGCATCCTGACCAATTAAACGTTGAAGTAAATCAACTTCTAACTTAATATCCTTTTTGTTAAAATTTTGCAAAGAGTTATTAGCATTGATGCTATCAACATATAAATTTGCATTCTTAGAATTATTTGGATCAAGGTGATTCAAATAATTATGCAATAAACTAATCAATTGGGGAAGTGACTTTAAAGTGTAATTATCACCAAGGGGATTAATTAATCCTTGACTAAATCCTTTCGTGCCAAACCAGTTAAAGATTTGAAATAAAGGTTTATTAAGTAAGGTTAAGAAATTTTTCTCCCCACTACCAAAGAACTTATCAAGGATCTTTTGAAAGTTATTTGGTAGTTCCACACCCTGAAGCAAACTGTTGCCATTCCCACTAAAAAGAAAGTGAAACATGTTTTTACTATCATCAGGATGGGCAGCCAAATTTTTAACCATTAGTTGGAGTACGTCTAAAACTTGTTTTCAAGGAAACTGGTTTAAAGAAGGAATCAGCGATGGGAGTAAGGGTAGAATATTATTCACCAGATTGATTAAACCAGAAGCATCATCACCATTAATAAAACCTAAGAAAATTGGTTTTAAAGTATTAAAAATTGTAGTTTTGATTGCTGGAGTTTGCATGATAGTGAGAATTGCTTGGGGAACTAAATTATTTAAATAACCTAACCCTAAACCAACGTTTAAAAGGTGTTCTAACGTACTTGACTCTTTATCAAAATAATAGGGATCCCCGTTTTGACTAGGATTAGAAGCATCGTTAAATAAAAGGAATAAGAGTTGTTCTAACCGATCTTCACTAGTTTGATCGAAGTTTTGCAGTGAACCCAAAAAATAATCCAAGTTAGCAACAAAATAGTTTAAGTTCAACGCTTGGTCTTTAAAGACGACACTATCACTGACTTTAACATTGCTCAGTTCACTTAAAAAAGTATAATTATCTTCACTTGCTGAGAACAGATGGTTATGATCAACTACTTGGTAAGATTTTAAACGATCAAACTGTTGAAAATAAACATTACTAATAATCATGAACTCAAAGACTGGTTTTAATACTCCTCCCAAAGCAGTTGGATCACTTAAATCTACCATGATCAAGGTTTGTTGGTTAATTACTTGGTTTAAAAAAGTAGCTAAGAATTTTTCTTCATCATCAATGCCATCCCCAAGATCAGTCAAACTTGCATCAGGAGTTAAATCAACAACTTGCTCTAAGATTTGCACAATTAAACTAAATAACTTTTGGTTTAAATCTTTAAAAGTTAGGTCATCATCACTGATTTCTTGAAGTGCTGCACTCAGTGCTTGTTGGTATAAAGCATTTGCGTTTGGTAAAAAGGTACGCAGTTGGTTGATTTTATCCCCATCCATCAAGTCATTAATCACGTTAATAATTTTTGGTAATAAGGTAGTTAAAACACTATTTAAATCAATACCAAACTGGTCGTTAATTAACTTCATCAACTGGTCAAGAATCAAGTTAACTCCTTCACCCCCAGATTTAAAAATATCATCAATGGTTGTCAAAGTACTATTTAAATCCTTCATGTTTCAAAACGGAGAATTAACTAAATTACCACTTTTAATTCAACTCAAAAGTTGGCGAAGATAAGGTTTGAACTGGTCAGGAAGCAGCGTTTCAAGACTGGACTCCATCCCAAGATGACCACCAAGGTGGACATTTTTCCCCATAACAGCACTATTATCAACCACGTTTGCTCCCAAATATTTGCCCATGACATCTTTTAAAATGCTTGTGGAGGCCAAAGCCCCGTCATGAGCATCATAATTATCAATATTATCTTGAGCACTAAAACCGTTTAAAATTTCTAAAGTTTTAGTTTGATCAATGCCAAACTGGTCATCAATAATCACTGACTTTGCCTTTTGAAAACTAGCGCCCACTAAGTTGTTTTGATTATTGTTGAAATAAACCAGAGCATTAGAGAGTGCTTTTTTTGCCTGTAACAATCCCCCACAAGCAATTACTGTTGAAGTTGAGGTCGCCATCAAAGTTACTGAACCCAAAATTGCTAATAATTTCTTCACCTCACTACCCCCAACTAGCACATTTTTTCCACTTATATCTCTTGGAATTATAACATATCAAAATACATTTATAAGTTTAGTAAAAAGAAAGTATAACAAAAAATAACCACGATAAATCGTGGTTAAATAATTAAATTAAGCTTGAGGAAGGGTTAATTTTCCCCTTTTGATATCATGAGATCTTCAAGCACCCATAATTGATCCAGCGATCATCATTCCAAAAAATGGTAAAAGGATGTACATCACAATTCCAAAAACTTTTGCTGCAGCCTGATCACTAAACAAATCAGAAGTTGCTAGCGGAGACACGAAAATTCCTCCATGGGGAGCGGGAATTCCAATCTTTAGCACTGTCGCTAAGATTCCAATAATTCCCCCCCCGATCATACTTGAAACATTTACCCGTTTGTAGTCATCAATCATAAACGGAATTGCTCCTTCAGTGACAAAAGAAAGTCCCATCACTCAGTTAGCTTTTGCGGCATCACGTTGTTTTTCTGTCCAGGCTTTTCTAAAGACCAGGGTTGAAAAGGCAATCGCTAAGGGGGGCATCATTCCTGAAAGCATTACTGCACTCATAATTGGAGCTGTCGTCATGTTCCCTGTATCAGAATCAATATTAGCAAAACCACCAGCACTTGTTAAAGTAATTGACAAGGTTCCGACCACATAAGCAATCTTATTAATTGGTCCTCCCATATCGACACAAACCATGATTCCTAAGAATAAACCAACCAAGACTAGAAGGTTTTTTTCGGCCATTTTTTGCAGTAGTCATTGAACTCCATACATGAAATAACCCAAAGGAATATTCAAAGCAAACATCGCTACTCCTACTCCTAATAAAGAAAGTAACGGAATTAAGACAATATCACGCACTCCCATAAAGCCTTTTCTAAAGTTAGCAAAACCTTTTGTCAGACCAAAAACTAGTAATCCCGCCACAAATGCAGCAGCAATTCCTCCAATAAACCCAGAGTTACTGTGAGTTGCCACTTGGTCTGGTAGGAGTCTTCCCCAGAGGTTGACCCAACCAACCTTACCTTGACCATAAGCAAAGGCGCTATTGTTTGCCAATAGTCCCCCAACCATTCCTGGCATTAGTCCTTGCGATCCAACCAGGGCATAAGCGACATACGCAGCAAACACGGGTACCATCATATCCATGGCAATCTTTCCAACAGCGGCAAATCATCCTGCACCTTTGTTTAAGGTTCCAAAATTACCCATGTTAGCAGGATCAGGATTCCCTCCTGCAGCAATAAAGTCAATCAGGAAGGCTAAACCTAAGATGATTCCTCCCGCAACCACAAAAGGAAGCATGCGGGAAACTCCTGCTAATAAGACTCCTTTAAAGTCTTTAAACTTTTTCAGATCCATTTCTCCACTATTGGTACTATCACCATTTTTACGAGCTTTAATCACTTTTTTTGGTTTAGTAGCGTAGTTTTCAATAATCTCTTTGGTGTGATAAATCACATCTTGAGTAGAAGTATCGATAACTTCTAAATCATTAAACCGGTCTAAGCCCTCTAACTCTTTGTCGTGAGCAAGAATAATCATCTTGGCATTTTTAATATCATCAGCGGTTAAACGGTCTTCAATCCCTCTGCGCCCTTGAGTTTCAATTTTAGCAGTTAAGTTTAATTGTTTTGCGGTTTCTAAAATTTTTTCTTGGGCTAAATAAGTATGCGCAATTCCTGTGGGACACGCCGTAATTCCCACAATATCATATCCCCCAGCACTTTTTGTTTGCTTTGATTCGGGTTTGGTCGTTGTTTCTTTTTCAGTCAAAATTGCTTCTAACTCTGCGAAGTTTTTGACCAAACGAAACTTTTCTTGATATTCAGGTTTAACTAGATAACTACTTAAACTACTCAAAGCAGTTAAGTGTTCATTACCATCAACTCCATTAGTGGCAATTAAGAAAATAAGATCTACTGGTTTATCATCTAAACTTTGTCAATCAAGGGGGGTTTTTAGTCGCAAAAACCCTAAGGTAGCTTTTTTAACTGTCGGGTTTAATGCGTGCGGAATTGCAATCCCATCTCCCATTCCCGTGGAATCTTGGGCTTCACGATCTTGTAAAGCTTGAAGAAACTGATCATAATCAGCAACAATTTCTGCCTGTTTAAATTTTTGTGCCAAAAAGGCTAAGACCTCCGTCTTTGAACCTAACTCGACATCAAAAAAGGAGGTTTCTGGACGAAACATTTCTTTTAACGCCATAATTAATTTCCTTTCTCTGTTATTGTCAATTGTTCGACTTTAATTTGTGTTTTTAATTCCATCACTAAATCTTTAGATCCAATTCACGAACTAAAAGCGGTCGCAGCTCCACCAGCTGCACCAAACTTTAGCATCTCTTCTAAAGCGAGGTTTTTACTCATTGCATAGGCAAAACCACCAACCATACTATCTCCAGCACCAACAGAATTAACAAGTTTTCCCTTGGCAGTATTCACTTGATAAATTTTGCCATCTTCACTGAAGTAATAACTACCCTTACTTCCTCGACTGACAAGAATACTTCTTGCCCCTAAAGCTTGTAATTGTTTAATCATTACTTCAAGTTCAGTCAACGTCAGGTTAGGGTTATACGCTTGGTTAAGCATTTGGCAAATTTCTTCCACATTAGGTTTAATTAAATAAGGATGGGCTTTTAATCCCTGCTTCAGCCATTGCTTGGAAGAGTCAAGGATAAAAATTCCTTCGTGACGCTTAACAATCATGCCAATTTGCTCATAAATGTTTTCTGCAACACTAGCCGGGGCACTACCACTGGCAATCACCACATCATGGGGTTGGAGGTGCGTATCTAAATAAGTGAGTAAATCTTGGACTAAGTTTTGCTCAACCACACTCCCTTGACCATTTAGTTCAGTTTCTTGGTGGTTTTGAAAATCTTTAATTTTAAAATTAATCCTGCTTTTGCCAGGGTAAAAAACAAAGTCGTGTTTTAAGTTGATTTGTTTAAACTGCTCTAAAAAGACTCGATTATTCTCAAGACCCATTAATCCAGTGACTACAACATCCACTCCCAAGTTATTTAATAAAACACCAACATTGATCCCTTTACCACCAACAACTTGATAATCGGTATCATAGTAATTAGTTTCTCCCAAAACAAAGCCATTAGTTTCAAGGATTTGATCAATTGAAGGATTTAATGTAATTGTATAAAGCAAGCTCCCTACCTCCTTTACTTTCTATAAAATAGCACTCTGTACTGATAGTACAGATAGAAAGCGGGTTTTACAATTCTGTTTTGTTAATTTATTTCGCGAAATTTTCCAAAAAAAGAAAAACTCAAACTAAAGTTTGAGTTTTTTGAGTAAAATTAACGTTTTGAGTATTGTGGTGCTCTTCTTGCTCCCCGTAATCCGTATTTTTTCCGTTCTTTAATCCGGGCATCACGAGTTAATAACCCTACAGCACGCAACTGACGACGGTAGTCTTCACTAGCTTCTAACAAAGCCCGCGCAATTGCTAATCTAGTTGCTCCAGCTTGTCCAGTAAATCCTCCCCCATCAACTGACACCATAATGTCAAAATCTTTTTCCGTCCCCGTAGCGACTAAAGGTTGGGTCAAATCTTGGACTAAAGTCTCATAAGGAAAAAAGTCTAATGCCGGTTTTCCATTAACGATAATTGCACCTTGACCAGGGGTAAGAATAACTTGTGATACAGAAGTTTTACGACGTCCTGTTCCCCGATAAATTACTTTATCTGCCATTATTTATTCCCTCCTTTTTTGGTTTCAATTACCAATGCTTTTGGTTGCTGGGCTTGGTAAGGGTGGGTTTCACCAACCAAAACGTGTAACTGACGGAATTGGTTGTGTCCTTGCACTCCTTTTGGTAACATCAAACGAATTGCTCGTTCTAAGATAAATTCTGGTTTGTTCTTCCGAACAGTTGCCACGTTACGACGTTTTAGCCCACCAGGATACATTGAGTGGTGGTAGTAATTTTTATCTGATTCTTTTTTACCAGTAAAAATTGCCTTTTCAGCATTAATGACAATCACATGATCACCATTGTTAATGTGTGGCGTAAAAGTTACTTTATGTTTTCCACGCAAAACCAAGGCTACTTGACTCGCTAATCTACCAACAGTTTGACCAGCAGCATCAACAATGTATCAATCTTTTTTGATGTCAGTGGTTTTAATTAAGGTTGTTTGTTTCATTGCTATTTCTCCTTCAACTTGTCCGGGTTAAAAGTGTAAGCAATTGTTATTATATGCGGTTTTAATTCCTTTTTCAATCAATTTAGTTCCTTAAAAATAAAAAACAATAACCAGGGTTATTGTCATTAAATTTCTTGGTCTTTTAAGACCAAAGTGGCGTTAGTTTTAGTTACATAGCGATAGCCAATCAAGAAGGTAATTCCATAAATTCCAATTACCCCTCCCATCACAGCAAAGATTAAAAAGACTGGATAAACAATCGGAACAACAAAATTGGTATGCAATGCTAAATTATGAATAATTCCCGTTAAAGAGAACCATCCCCCGACATAACCAATACTAAAGGCGATCACAATCATCACGGCATACATTCCCAAGACCATGTTAACAATGGTCGTGTTCTTATATCCTAATACTTTCAAAGTAGCAATAAAGCGGACGTTATCTTTAATGATTAAAGAAGTTGTTAACATCACAATGACAAAGGTGATAAAGATCACTAACAAAATAACCATAATCAAGATTCCTAAAATCATGTTAGTAATCTGTGTTAGAATCTCTTGACTAATTTGAATTGGAGTCAAAGTACTAATCGCTCCCATACCAATACCATCATAAGTTTTATCCTGAGCAACTCCACCATTTAAAGCAATTGGTGAATAGTCCCCCAGGTTACTATAAGTCGCGATTCCAGCCTGAAGATCACCAATATCATCACTCAGCGAATATTTAAAATTAAAGATTGGATAAGCATGGTTAAAGATAAGATCAATATTTTTTGCATCCTGGTAATACTTATTGTCATCATCAAGTAAAAAAAGTGTTTTAAATTCTTTATAAGTTAAATTTCGTAAATCATAAGGAAACTTAATTTTAGTAGTTGTAGCAAAGGTTTTAGCAAATTGCGGAGCAAACAAATAGGCTCACAAATAAGCTTGGGCTTGGTCGTAATTCATCAAGGTTTTAGCTTGAGTGTTCGCAATTCATCCCTGAGGAGTTCCGTACATATCTGCAATCCCCACAATTTTAAAGGTCGTTTTGGCTTTTTTACTTTCAAAACCAACATCACCACCAAGATAATTTTCATAAACTTGCCCAGGAGTATTATCAATGTTTAACGCTCCCGCACTAATTTTTTCTTGTTTTCCTGTCACTGGGTTTTTTAAAGTAGTTGAAAGACTATCCATACTACTAGTAGTGACAAACCCTGCTCCACCCTCTTTTCGAGGATCACTTTGGTTTCAATCACTAACCTTATAAGCTGTTTTTGAACCACTAGTATAGTTTTCCATCTCTTCATACAAGCGGTTAAAATCAACCACTTGGTTTGTTTTTAGATGAAGTTTTTTTGCTAAACTTTGGTTGACAATAATTGGGGTCGCTTCATCATCAATTGGAGCACTGTTAAACAATAAGGGCATGAGGTTGTGGTGATTATTTTGCAAAGCAAGAAACTTATTATTATTTTCTACTCCATAAATATTGAAAGTTAAGGGATTAGCATTAAGTGATTCCATTGAAAGTTTTATTCCTAATTGTTCCTGATCGGGTGAGTAAGGAATAGTTGCAAAACTAAAGTTATAAACTTGGTCATTCTCATTGGCATAATAAGCTTTTTTAAAATATTGTTGCACAAAATAAGGTGCTCTGGTAAACCCAGTTTGCACAATTGCTGCTCCTGCTCGTTGCGAAAAGTAAGCATCATATCATCCTAAATAATCAGCAAGATAACTTTTAATAATTTCCAGTCCCTTAGTTGCTCCATTGACTTGAACAATTTGGTTTGCATCAGCACTAAGGTATTGATCAACCAACCCCTCATTACCACTTAAACCATTTTTATCACTTAAAATATGGTTCGCTCCAATTGGAGTGGTTACTTCAACCCCTTCATCATTTAAATAAGTACTCGTAGTCAAGCTAAAGTTAGGGTTAGGTTGGAGGGTGGTTAAATAATCTCCAAAACTTTTGGTTGAACCCTTATGTTCACCTTTAAACGTAGCAAACCAAGTAAGATTACCACTCTTGATTTTATTGTTAAAAGCAGTAATTTGTTCATCATAAGTCATCGCAACATTAGTGGGATTATCATAATAATCTTTAGTAATCACCAAACCAATACTTTGGGTATAAACTTGGTAGAAACTCTTTAAGATATTGAAATAAGCAGTAGCTTGCAAGAGTTCACTACCAGTATTGGGCACGGCTTGAATTTGGTTAATGAAATCTAAATAACCAGTCCATTGGTTTGAAAGAATGTTTCACCCAAACGGATCAAGTTGGGCAAAATCAGCTAACAGGTGAAAGTATTGGGTTGATAAAACTACCGAATAACTGTTTAACATTCTTAAATTGGTGGTCATCACTTGTAAGGGGTTAACAACCCCATCAGGTTGAGCGGCAAACTCCAAGTCATAATATTCATTAGGAATTTTCGCATTTAAAAGTTGTTGGACAATTTTATCAAGATCATAATTACCACTACTAGTTAATGGCTGACTCGTAATTTTATTTAAGGCTTGTGAATAATTGAAAGCAGCAGTCTTTGAAGTTACTTGCGCATCATAAGTCTTCATAAAAGTATACGGATTATTATAAACAGGAGTGTTAAATTCAACTAATTGTTGGTACTTGATGCCTTGATAAGCAGCAGTTTGATTGTTCTTCAATAAAGTAGGTGCAGCAAAAGTGATTGTCATCAAAATTGTTGAAAGCAAAACCACAAACCCGACTCCAGCAATCTTTCCTTCACTAGAACCAAACAAAGCTGATCGTAATTTTACTTCTATAGAACGATTATTAGTTAACGACTTAACAAAATAGCCAAACTGACTGATTCTTGCATTCTTGGTTGCATAGACTAGTTTAACGACATCATCACTCATCGTGAGATAAGCGATTAAGAACGTCACTGCAGTGACAAAAAGTCACATAGCCAACACCACAACCATAAAAGCAGCAATATCAAAAGTTCATGATGATAAATCTAAGTTGAAATGGTCAGTAAATAACTTATTAATGGGCATTTGCACAAACTGGGCAACAATAAACCCTAAAATCCCCCCAAATCATGAACTCATTAGGGGCAGAGCCACATAGTTTCAAACAATTTCGCGTTTATAATATCCCAATGCTTTTAAAGTTCCAATTTGAGAGCGAGTTCCATCAATTTGTTTTTGGGTCACTAAAACAATTGTAAAAATCGTTACAATTAAAACCACAATCAGAATAATTCCACTTAATAATTGATAAATTTTAATCGTGCTAATAATTGCCGCGGTTCGTCCTGCATACTGGTAAGCCTGATCACCATTCTTAAACAAAATTGGGTGGTAAGCTTCATCACTAGCATCTTTATCTCTTCCCATCAAGGTTAACAAATCAACATTCATTTGGCGAAGATCAGTGCCACTAATTTTCTTGAAGTTAGTGTTATTAAATTTCAAAGAAAAGTAAGCTTCAGAATCTTGAGAACTAGCCACAGTTAAAAGAGACCGGTTTTGGTCAAAATAGGTTAAACCCTGCGCACTAGTAGTGTCTTTAAACAGACCAAAGTTAACTGGATCAACATAAGCGATCAACTCAGTTTTTTTGTTTGGCAAAGGCGTAGATTGGTCAATTATTGGCATTACATAATCAATTGATTCCCCATAGCCCACCACTTGAAACCATTGATAAGTTGAATAAAGTTTTTGGTAATTATCGTTAGGATCATCTAAATTACTAATCAGATCAACTAAACCAGCATTAAGATTATCCATCTTGTTAAGTTTTGACTTAACTAAAAGTTGTGAACCTAAACTATCTTCTTGAAAACGAATAATATCACCAATCATAATGTGGTTTTTCTTCCCAAAAGTTGCATCAATCACGGTTTGGTGAATACTTTGAATTCCATGACCTTGAGAAATTGCGAGTTGATCAACCGTGTACTTTGAAGAATTGGGCGTGGTTTTAGCGACCGCCTTAATTGTTAGATTGTGGCTATCATTTTGAATACTACTAAAGTTTCTTCCTTCAGTTCTTGATCATGAAAAAGTTAGTTGAGGATTAGTATAAGCATACTGGTGGGAAAGTTGATAAAAGTAGTATTCCTGGGCTTCAACATTATTTTTAGGCACTCCCCCAGATTCACCATCAGTACTGGTTTTAACAAATAGGGATGAAGGAACATCGCCAACTACATCTCTCAAATTTGATGACAGAGCAAGATGGTTATAATTCCCAATAACTTGATTAGAAATGCCACTCATTAACGAAACCACCAAAGAGAAGACTAGAATTAATAAAGTTAACCCTAGAAGCAAAGGCCAAAGTTTAAAGGCATTTTTAAACGAATTTTTAGCAATTAAATTAAAACCTTTTAACTTCATCCTTCCCATCACTCCCTTATTAATTTTTCTTGGTTCTTTAAAAAGAAAATGTTAAACCAAAATTACCCTTCCCCATGATTAATATCAGCAACTTTTAACACTTATAGGTTAATTCTACCTAATTCTACCCGATTATTGCCAAAATGTTAAAAAAAGACCAAGCAAATGGTCTTTTGTGGTAGAGGTGTTTAATAATTCATATTATTTTTAATTTCCTTCTCATGCCCAAGGGCAATCATCCAAAAACTTAAAGCAAATATCAAACATTAAACAACCAGAAATGACATTGTTTTAAAGTTCTACCACTCCCTCTTATCATACGCTATTTTTCTTAATGTTCTTTATAAGTTTGACTTTTCACTTGTTTGTTGATAAGTAATCTCCACCAAGCACAAGCCCTTACCATCAACATTAAAAGGAGATTTATCACCTTGACCAGTTAACCGCAGTTTTACCAACGCTTCTTGACTACGAGGATTATCGAGATACGCTTGTAAACAAGCCCCCACAATCATCCGAATTTGGTAGCGAATAAACCCTTTGGCTTGAAAGTAAATTTTGACCCGGTTATCTTGATCCCGAATTGCTCTAATTTGGTCAATTGTTCTCACCGTTTGAAAGTGTGATCGCTCGGCACTTTTCAAACCAGAAAAACAGAAATAATCATGGTGACCAACAAATAAAGTTAATAATTCATTTAATCTATCAACATCAAGCAAACCTTTGGTTCAATTCAACTCGTAACGTTGTTTAAAAATATCAAACTGGTGATCGTTGATGGTATAACAATAAGTTTTTTGTCCCACTTGGCGAACGTTAAAATCGTTTGCCACTGGTTGAATTGTTTTAACCCGGACATCGAAGGGTAGTTTTTTATTTAAACCATATAAAAAACTGGTTAAATTACTAATATCAAAATCAAGTTGCAACAAAACTTTTTGGTCTAAAGCATGAACCCCTTGATCAGTTTTTGAAGCTCCTAAGACTTTAAAAGGTACCTTTTTAATTAAATGTTTAATCCCATCTTCTAAAGTTTGCTGCACTGTTCGGGTTGAGGGTTGCTTAATCCAACCTTTAAACCCAGATCCGTCATAACTTACACTTAGTAAATAAGCTCGTTTGAATTCTGTACGCATCTTAATAAGCAGTTAAGACATCAATATAGGGTAGGTGCATTAAGGTACTGGTGGTTGGATAAACTTGGGAATAGACGATCATTAAAACTCCCATACTTGTCCCTACAGCAAAGATGACTAAATCAACCACAGAAAAACTAAACTGGTGAAAGCGGGTTCGAGAAGCGTGGGGATCATAACCCCGGGCATCCATAGCATAGGCAAGGTCTTCGGCTTTCTGAAATGAAGAAACTAACAAAGGAATAATTAAAGAAACCAAACCTTTTCCTTTGTCTTTAAAGTTTCCGTTTTTAATATCAATTCCCCGTGAAGCTTGCGCTTTCATAATTCTGCCTGCTTCATCCATCAAGGTGGGGATCATTCTTAAAGCAATCGAAATAATTGTCGAAAGAATATAAACCGGAATGCCGATTAGTTTTAGGGGTGAAAGTAAATCTTCTAATCCTAACGTAATTTCTAAGGGTTGCGTCGTCCCTGTAATAATCGTGGTTAATGTAATCATCAAGAAGATTCTTCAAGCCATCAACAAGGCACTATAGAAAGCTTTTTCACTAAATCAGAACGCTTTTCAGTGATAAAAATGACCTAAACCAGTAACTTTTAAAAGCTCAGTTCCCTTTTCAGTGACAATACTAATATTAACATGGGGACCAGGAAGATACCCCCTATACCCATGGTTAGCAACCTCATGATAATACTGACTATACTCTGGATTAGCTAATAACCCTGCAGTCATCGTTCCTGTTAACTTCATCAAAAAGATATTAATAATCAAAATTACCACAAAAATAATCGTGGCAGGAATTAGCAGTCGCAGCAACATTTTTCATCGTAGTCGGGCTAAAGCATATAAACTAAAAATCGTTGCTGATAAAAACAAGTACCCTGTGTAACCTGTAGGGAAGAAAATTGCAACGATTAAAACAATAATCATCAAAAGTTTAAACCGGGGGTCCATTTTGTGGACGGGTGAATTCAACGGAATATAACGGCCAAATGTTAAACGCATAAAACTGCTCCTTTCTAAAAGCTAACCATTCATAGCTAAATAATCTTGATATGCTGAAGCGAAATCATCAATAGTACGGATTTCTTTTGTGGTTAAATCGATTCCTTTTGCTTTTAAAGCATACAATAACTCATAAATTTTTGGTGGTTCAATTTCCATCTTTTTTAATAATTCTTGATCAGAGAAGATTTTAAACGGGGTATCTTTTTGGTAAAGTTGGCCATCATGCATCACAATCACTTCATCAGCAATTCTGAGAACCTGATCCATGTTGTGAGTTACCATAATAATCCGTTTCTGATACTGTTGGTTCAAGTTTAGAAATAAATTCATAAAATCATCTTCGCCCTGAGGATCTAACCCTCCGGTTGGTTCGTCTAAAACTAACGTATTACCATCTAAAGCTAAAATCCCTGCAATTGCTACCCTGCGTTTTTGCCCTCCTGATAGTTCAAAAGGAGAACGCTCAGCATAAGTAGTCGGTATTCCCACCAAAGTCAATAATTCTGGAACTGCTTTTAATGCTTTAGCCTTGCTTTCACCTAAATGAATCGGACCAAAAGCAATATCTTTTTCGACCGTATCTTGAAATAACTGGTATTCAGGAAACTGAAAAACCAGCCCGATTTCTTTCCGTAACTCTTTAACATTAGCGATTTTTTTAATTCCCGCAGGAATCGGATAATCACCAATTAATGAAACACCAGTTTCACTAACCAACAACCCGTTAGTTAATTGAATTAAAGTTGACTTCCCCGAACCAGTCGTACCAATAATACAAATAATCTTATTTTTGGCCAAACTGATTGTGGCTTTATTTAGTGCTTTAAATTCAAAAGGAGTGTTCTTTGAATAAACATAAGAAACGTCTTTCAATAAAATATCATCTTGATAATTAAACTTCTGGTGAGTTTTTTTTGCTTGTTTTAAGGTTGCCACATAAGGTTGATTATTTAACTTATCAACCTTTCTTTGGGCTTTATCAAGCCTTTTTTGCTCTTGTTTAACCTTTTTAGCAGCTTGTCTTTTTAGCTGAAATTCTTTCCATTGTTGAATTATTTTAGCGTGCATAAATGATCCACCAATTCTGCCAAGTTCTTGGCCCCTTCTTGAACTTTAATTCCCTTATTATTTAACGCATCTTCCACCATTGAGACAAAGGGTAATTCTAAACCAATACTGCGCAAAAACTCCTTATCTCCCATGACTGTTGCAGGATCACCAAAACGGACTAGTTTACCTTGGTTCATCACCATCACTTTTGAAGCATTCAAAATCTCATCCATATCGTGGGTAATCGACAGAATTGTCTTTTGGCCTTCATTCTTTAAGTTCACCATGATTTCTTTAATTTCACGTCTACCCTTAGGGTCTAACATACTTGTGGCTTCATCAAAAATGATAATATCAGAATCCAGAGCCAGAGTCGAAGCAATCGCAACGCGTTGTTTTTGACCCCCAGAGAGCATTAAAGGCTCTTTGTCTAAAAAGTTTTCCATTCCCACTCTTGTGGCTGATCTGTGAATAATTTCAGGCATCAATTCAGGATCAACCCGATGGTTTTCTAAACCAAAGGCAATATCATCTTGCACTGTTGAGCCAATAAACTGGTTATCAGGATTTTGAAAAACAATTCCCACAAACTGACGCACTTTCTCGACATTACTATCTTGCATTAAGTTACCAAAAATTTTAATGCTGCCTTCATCTGGTTGTAACACCCCAATGAGAAGCTTAGATAAGGTCGATTTACCAGACCCATTATGACCAACAATGGCAACATATTCCCCATGATTAATCTTGAGGTTAATATCATCTAAGACAAGGGGTTGGTCTTCATCATAACGGAAAGCTAAATTTTTAATTTCGACTGCAGTTGACGAAAGCTTTTCCAAGTTTCCCCATCTTCCTTGACTCTTAACCACTTCTTTAAATTCTGTGTAGAGCTTTTGGGCCGCCTTTTGTTCATTAACGACGGTTTGATAACTTGGATCACTTTGAGGAGTAGCTTTTAGCAAACCATTAATATTGGTTAAGTTATTCTTAAAAGCCTTAATTTTAATTAACTCCTGATAATTAGCTTTAGCTTCTTGGTAACTAGTCTTCGCTTGTTGGTACTCGTGACGAGTAATTAACTGGTGGTGGTACTTTTTCTTAGCAGTCAAAAAAACTTCCAACCTTATGTTAACATCTTGGTTTAAACTATTAAGTTTTTGTGAATAAGCATCCAAATCATTTTGGTTAAGCTTTTCTGTTAAGTAGGTTGAAAAATCCTGGTTTTTTTCCATTAAAATAAGTCCTCTAATCAACAAATAATTATTATTAGTTTATACTTTTTATAAATAAAAAGAAAGCAAAACTACTTGCTTAATTTGATTATAATTTATAATCAAACGCTTCAAGAAAGGAAAAACATGATCACTTTAATTTGAGCACAAACCCAAAAACGGGTAATGGGGAAAAACAACCAATTGCCGTGAAAACTTGTTGATGAAATGAAACACTTTAAGCAACAGACTTTAAATAAACCAGTTTTAATGGGAAAAAAGACTTGGGATGCCTTGCATATCCAACCCCTACCAGAGCGCAAAAACATTGTTTTAACCCACCAAAGTGCCGGCAATTTTCCCCCGCAAGTAGAAGTTATCACTAACCTTGATACTTTTTTAGAACCGTATGCAAATCAAACAGAAGAACTAATGGTCATTGGAGGTAGAGAAGTTTTTGACCAAACCATAAAAAAAGCTAACAAACTAATTGTTAGCATTATTCATCAAGATTATCCCGGTGATGTCTATGCCCCAGAAATCGATCCCAAGGTCTGAAAAGTAGTCGAAACTAAAACTTATCCTGAGTTTACTATCTACACTTTTTTAAGAATTTAACCAAGCGGAAAACGATAGTTAACAATCAAAACTGGATGAAATTGACCAGCTTCATAACAAAGAAAAAAATCTTGAACTTCGTGAGTGATTAATTCCATTTTACCTTCAAAAACACGCATGGTCGCATCAACATTATAAGCATCCAGATTAAGAATTTTTTTCACGTTCTGATTGTACATTTTTAAGGATTGAATGGTGTAGTATCAATCTCAAGCTTGGTCAAGACTCATTGATTGATAAAAATGATTGTTTTTCATTTGTTGGCAAAAACCTTCTTTTTGATTTTTATTGTTATAAATCAACATTACAGCACCTCCTTAAAAAGTTCCATTTTAAGAATATCATAAGACAGAAAAAAAGATACCAAAACTAACAGTATCTTTTTTTGAAATGTTTTCTTAAACTAGTTCAATCAAAACCATCGGAGCATTATCACCCTTACGGTTATCTAGTTTTAAAATTCTCGTGTACCCACCATTACGGTCTTGATAACGTTTATTCAAGGTAGTGAAAAGCTTTTGCAACGCAGTTTCCTTTTCATTGGCTTGGATGTTTCGCAATCAAGCACTTGCTTGTCTGCGAGCATGTAAATCATTCCGTTTTGCTAAAGTAATCATATGATCAAAGTGTACTTGTAATTCTTTTGCTCTGGTTTGGGTAAGCTGTAAGGATTCATTAAGGATTAACTCGGTTGTTAAGTTACGCATTAATGACTCTCTTCAAGCAGTATTTTGCCCTCTTTTTTGAATGTATGACATAAATTAATCCTCCCTTTTTATACTTGTTTGAAGTTTAAATTTAAACTAGCAACGCGATCTTTAATTTCTTTAAATGATTTTCGACCCAAGTTTCTAATTTCTTGAATCTCATCTTCAGAACGAGAAATTAAATCACGTAAAGTTTCAATTCCCGCACGCTTTAGACAGTTTAAAGAACGTTGGGTTAAATCTAAATCATCGATACCTTGATCTAACTCTTGATCCTCTTCTTCTTCAGTACCAATTACTTCTAAATCATTAATTTCTGCATCTAAGTTAATGAAGTATTCTAGGTGCGCAGCTAAAACTTTTGCTGCCACTGAAATTGCTGCCACCGGAGTTAAACTCCCATCGGTGGTAACTTCTAAAATTAATTTTTCCAAATCAATGCTGCGACCAATCTTGGTTGGTTCAACACGATAAGCAACCTTAAGAATTGGTGAATAATTAGAATCAATAGTAATTAAACCAACTTCTTTCACTTCTTCTTTATTGTCTTTAAAAGAACGGTACCCCCGACCATTACGAGCAAAGAGAGTTAAGTCTAAAACTCCGCCATCAGCTAGGGTTGCTAGCACTAACTCTGGGTTCAAAACTTCAACTCCTGCAGGCAGGTCGATGTCTTTAGCAGTGACTGGTCCAGCAGTCGTACTGTTAATCTTTAACTCAACAGTTTCATCACCATACATCTTAGTATCAATTTTTAAAATTAATTGTTTGATGTTAAGCACAATGCGCGAAACATTTTCCTCAATTCCTGGTAAAGAGGTAAACTCATGGTTTGCTCCCTTTAACCTAATTGCATAAACCGCAGCTCCTGGAGTTGCTGCTAATAAGGTACGACGCAAGGCATTACCAAGGGTAGTGCCAAAACCTCTTTCTAGTGGTTCCACCATAAATTCTCCATAAGAGGTAGATTTTTCTTCTTTAAGAAGATTAAATTCTGGTCTGATAAATTGTTTCATCGCGTCTTAACCTCTTGGACGTTTTCTAGGACGCACACCATTGTGGGGGATTGGGGTGGTATCTTTAATTGAAGAAATTTCTAACCCAACCGCTTGTAAACTTCTTACTGCTGCATCTCTTCCTGGTCCCGGACCTTTAACTTCAACAGAAATGCTGCGCACACCATTATCCATTGCTCCTTTTCCTGCTGCTTCAGCAATTAACTGCGCCGCATAAGGAGTAGATTTTTTTGATCCTTTGAATCCTAAAGCTCCAGCACTTGATCAAGCAAGAACACTTCCCTTTTCATCACTAATCGCAACAATAGTGTTGTTAAAAGTAGAGTGAATATGAGCAATTCCTTTAGGAATATTTTTCTTGATTTTCTTTTTAGTTTGTGGTTTTTTATTTGCCATTTTGATTTACTCCTATCTAACTATTTCTTTTTATTGGCGACAGTTTTTCTTGGACCTTTGACAGTTCTAGCGTTGGTCTTTGAAGACTGTCCTCGTGCTGGTAAACTCTTACGATGGCGAATTCCGCGATAACTCCCAATTTCCATTAAACGTTTAATGTTTAAAGAAACTTCTCTTCGTAGGTCCCCTTCAGTTTTGACACTTCCTAGTTCTTGAGTAATATCTTTAATTTGTTCTTCAGTTAAATCTTTTACCCGTACATCTTCTGAAATTTGGGCATTTTTTAAGATTTTTTGAGCAGTACTGTTTCCTACTCCATAAATATAGGTTAAAGCAACCACTACTCTTTTATTGTTTGGTATTTCTACTCCATTAATTCGAGCCATTTATTATTCCCTTTCTCTTGATTTTCTCACCAAAGTTTTAACCTTGACGTTGTTTATGTTTTGGGTGGATACAAATAATCATTACACGTCCCTTACGTCTAATTACTCGACAATTGTCGCAAATTTTTTTGACTGATGATCTTACTTTCATCTGACTAGCTCCTCCATCTTTCCACAATTCTTCTCATGTACTTATCCTTTGAAACGATAAGTAATTCTTCCACGTGTCATATCATATGGTGAAATCGCAACAGTTACCTTATCTCCAGGTAAAATGCGAATGTAATTCATCCGGATTTTACCTGACACGTGGGCATCAATGATAACATCGTTCTCCAATTTCACTTTAAACATTGCGTTGGGCAATACTTCGACAACAGTCCCATCGACTTCTAATAAATCTTCTTTAGCCATAGCTATTCATTTTCTCCTTTAATACGAGTTAAAACTTCGCAACCAGTCTTGGTCACTAAAATAGTATGTTCAAAATGAGCACTGTTTTGGTGGTCAACTGAATAGACGGTTCACCCATCAGAACCAGTTTTGGTCAAATAACTACCTTGTTGAACCATTGGTTCAATACAAATAACCATTCCTTCACGTAAACGTGGTCCACTATTAAAAGTTCCATAATTAGGAATAAAGGGATCTTCATGCATATCTAAACCAATCCCATGACCAGTATAATTGCGCGGCACCGAGAAGCCAAAACTTTCTACATAATTCTGGATTGTTGCCCCAATGTCGCCAATTCTTGCCCCTGGTTTTACCACGTTAATAGCCATTTCCAACGATTTTTCAGTCACCTCTATAAGTATAACATCTTTTTCACTTTTTGGTTCACCACAAATTTTGCTAAAAGCTGCATCAGCATTATAGCCTTCATATAGACATCCCGCGTCAATTGAAACAAGATCACCCTCAGCAATCACCCGGTCTCGAGGAATACCATGTACTAGTTGGTCGTTGATGGAAATACAAATGTTTTTGGGAAAACCTTGATATCCTAAAAAATTAGGCAAACAGTTTTTGGTTTTTAGAAAGTCAGCAAACGCCTGGTCAAGCTCAAGTAAGTTCACCCCAACTTGCGCTTTACGATCAAGCATCTTTAATCCTTCAGCCAAAACTTTTCCAGCTACCCGCATTTTTTCAATTTGCGCTTCAGTTTTAATTTTAATCATGTGACGAATTTATTTTAAACCTTCTAAAATTTGTTGATAAGCAATATTAGCATCACTATCATGACCAGGAATCTTAATTACTTTTTCAATATCGTGATAATAATCAACTAAAGGTCTAGTGTTTTTTTCGTATTCTCTTAATCTAATCATCACTTTTTGGGGTTCATCATCACTTCGATGTACCAACTTAGTGCCATCATAATCACAAATCCCTGGTATTTTTGGGGGACGACTCACTAAATTATAACTACGCTTGCACGTTGGGCAAACCAACCGGTTCGAAATTCGGTCGATGATTACTTCATCACTGACTTGAATATAAAAGACTTTATCAATTTCCTTACCAAGTTTTTTTAACATTTCATCAAGCGATCTGGCTTGAGCAAGGGTACGGGGATAACCATCAAAAATTAGGTTATCACTACGAGTATTAACCAAATAGTTTTCGACCATTTGGTTCACCAATTCATCAGGTACCAAATTTCCTTGATCAATATACTTTTTACATTCCTTACCAAGAGAGGTGTTTTCTTGGATTTCCTTACGCATCAGATCTCCAGTTGAGAATTGCACAAACCCTTGGTTTGCCACAAGTTTTTCTGCTTGCGTTCCTTTTCCAGAACCCGGAGCGCCTAATAAAATGATGTTCATTACGAATTTCCTCCTATCAAATGTGTGATTCTCGTTCTGATTTCACCAAATCACTGTCACTGAACTTTTGTTTTTTCTTTTCAATAAATGATTGTTGAATCAATCTCCCCTTGACTTGTTGAATCGTTTGGATGGCTACTGAAATACAAATAATTAATCCTGTTCCTCCAATCGCAAACTGACTTGGTAAACCAGTAATCTTGGAAATAATGTAAGGCAAGACAGCAATTATTGCTAAGAAGAAAGCACCAATAATCGAAAGTCGGTTAATTGTTCCACTCAAGAATTTACTAGTATCTTTACCTGGTTTAATTCCGGGAATAAAAGTTCCTGACTTTTGGAAATTTTCGGCAATCTTTTCAGGATTAATCTGCACTTGCGCATACAAGAAGGTGAAGGCAATGGTTAACACTGCATAAATAATGATTCCTCACCAACTCCCAAATGATAAAACATTATCACAAAACTTGACAAACCCGCTGTTCGGACTACCAGCCCGCACAATTTGAGCAATTGTAATTGGTGTGGAAATAATTGCTGAAGCAAAGATGACCGGAATCACCCCCGCGTTATTCAATTTTAACGGTAAATAAGGAGTATACTCCTCTGATTTCACCAAACCAGACCCAGTTTGTTGGATTGGAATCTTTCTTTCTGCCTCGTTCATTAAGACGACAAAGAAGATAATCAACAAGAAAATCACCACATAAATCACAAACTTAATAATCCCACTAAACAGCACTCCTGCCGCCTCATGATTGCTTGAAATTCAGTATTGATAACTTGATTTAAAGTTGTTCGGAAACGTGGTAATAATCCCTAAGAAAATAACAATCGAAATTCCGTTCCCGACTCCTCTGGTAGTAATTTGGTCAGAGATTCATAACATTAAATATGAACCTGCTAACATCACTAGGGGAATCAAAACATAATAGAAGGCAGCAGGAGCCATTCCGACTTGATCTCCAGCTGTATCTCATCCCAAATGAATAACTGGATTAGCGCCCCCATTCATGTTTGCAAGCGTAAAGACGGTGGCTTCTGCTTGCATAATCGCAAAAGGAACCATCAAGATCTTGGTTAAGCGGTCGAGTTTTTTTCTCCCCCGTTCTCCAGACTTAGCTCAATTGGCTAAAACTGGAATCACATCAGTTGATAACAACTGGACAATGATTGAAGCAGTAATGAAGGGTGAAACTCCCAAAGCAAGAATCGAAAACTTTCCAATACTTCCTCCTCCCAGAGTAGACATCAGTTGGAAAAAATCCATTCCCTGAGCTTCTTGCATCGCTTTTTGGTCAATTGTCACTCCAGGGACAGTTAAAAACATTCCCACCCGAATGATTACTAGCACAAAAAAAGTAAAAACGATTCGCAAAACTAAGTCCTTGTTTTTCACAAAGAAATTACTTTTGTCAAAATCGCTAACTTTTACCTTTTTAGGTTCTTTGCGCAATTTAGTTAATTTATTTCGTTTAGTTTTAATTAACTTAGCCACCTAGATTACCTCAACAGTTCCCCCGTTTTTCTCAATCATGGCTTTTGATGATTGAGAAACTTTGTTTACTTTAACCTTAACCTTTTTAGTCAACGTTCCCTTTGCCAAAATTTTTACCAAAACCTTATCATTTTTAATGATCTTGTGTTCCACTAAAGTTTGGTGGTTAATTTCATCAAAAGCAAATTTTTCGATTTGGTCTAAGTTAATTAAAACATATTCCTTTTGATTATGGGAGTTAAAACCAATTTTTGGGATTCTTCTAAACAAAGGAGTCTGTCCTCCTTCAAATCCAGGACGAGTCCCGCCCCCACTACGAGAGTTTTGTCCCTTGTGTCCACGAGTGGCGGTTTTCCCTTTTCCAGACCCAGTTCCGCGACCAATTCTGGTTTCTTTCTTGCGACTACCAGGAGTTGCTTTTAATTCGTGTAATTTCATCGTTTTTTCACTCCCTACTAGTTTTCTTGTTGTTCTTTCTCATCAACTTTAATTTGGTTAACTTGCACTTCTTTACTAAAACGTAAAGCTTGCACTTGATTTCTGGTTTGGATGTTTTCCAATCCTGCAATAGTGGCGCGAATCATGTTAATTGGACTGTTTGATCCTAATGATTTCGCATAAATATCACCAATTCCTGCTAATTCAATCACCGCTCTCGCTGGTCCCCCAGCAATAACTCCAGTTCCTGCTTTAGCTGGTTTAATTAACACTTTCCCAGCCCCAAAGTTTCCCAAAACTTCGTGAGGAATTGTAGTTCCTCGTAAAGGTACTCTAATTAGGTGTTTATGGGCTTCTTTGACTGCTTTTTTGATGGCATCAGGCACTTCGTTAGCTTTACCAGTACCAAAACCAACTTGTCCCTTCTTGTTTCCAACCACAACCACAGCAGCAAAGCGGAAGTGTCTTCCTCCCTTGGTCACTTTAGTAACCCTGCGGATTGTGACTACTCGTTCTTCAAATTCTTGTTTTTGGTCAGCGCGAGGACGACGGTTGTTTTTGTTATCACGACGCGGTTTAGAAAAACGACGGTCGTTATTTCTTGGTGCTGATGAATTTTGGTCATCAACATTGGGTTGTTCTACTACATTAACAGTAGTTTGGTTTGTATCATTTTGGGTCATCATCATTGTCCTTTCTAGAATTTAATCCCGAATTCACGCATCGCTTCAGCAAATGCTTTAACCTTACCGTGATATAAATAACCACTTCGGTCAAAGACTACTGCTTCGATTTTGGCGTCTTTTGCTTTTTTAGCTAATTCTCCAGCCACAGCAACTGCTGCTTGGATGTTTGCTTTGTTTTTTAAATCGGTCATTTTTAAAGTTGATGCCGAAACTAAGGTTGTTCCGGTTGTATCATCAATAATTTGGGCATAGAAGTTAGTGTTTGATTTATAAACATTTAGCCGTGGACACTCAGGTGTACCACTGATCTTGCTCCGTACCCGAAAGTGACGGCGTTTTCTTGCTTCTGGTTTTGTATATTTCATATCCTACCTCTGACAGCCTATTTACCAGCTGCTTTCCCTTCTTTTCTAATAATGTGTTCATCAACATACTTCACTCCCTTACCTTTATAAGGTTCAGGACGACGATATGACCGAATCTCAGCAGCAGTTTGACCAACCAACTGTTTATCAATCCCTTTAATTACCAAACGAGTTGGTTTTGGGGCTTCAATACTAATCCCTTCAGGAATCAAGTATTCCACCGGGTGAGAGAAACCTAAAGAAAGATTAACTTTATTTCCACTCACCTGGGCGCGATACCCAACACCCACAATTTCTAATTCTTTAGTATAACCTTGAAACACCCCTTCAATCATTCCGTTAATGATTGAATTCGTGGTTCCGTGTAATTGTTTAGTGTGCTTATTTTCATTACTTCTGGTAATGTGTAATTGTTGATCAACTTGCTCAATTTTAATTAATGGTGAAAAGGTTCTTGTTAAAGTTCCTTTTGGTCCCTTAACCATCACTTCGTTGTTTGCTTGAACACTAATTTCAACACCCGCGGGAATGGTTAATAATCTATTTCCAATACGTGACATTTTAACTCCCTTTCTATCAGACAAAAGCCAAGACTTCGCCACCAATTTTTTGGTTACGAGCGACTTTTCCTGTCATGATTCCTTGTGATGTTGAAACAATTGCGATTCCTAACCCATTTAATACTTGCGGAATTTGATTTGCTGGTGCATAAACTCTTAGACCTGGTTTTGAGATTTTTTTCAACCCTTGAATTACCCGGGTTTTTCCTTTGTATTTCAAAGTAATAGTTAAAGTTTTTTTCACATCACCAACCACTTCGAATGCATCAATAAACCCTTCGTTTTTTAAAATCTCTGCAATTTGGATTTTCATCTTACTTGCAGGCATGATCACTTGTGGTAAGTAACGTTGGTTCGCATTCCGAATTCTGGTTAACATATCTGCGATTACATCTGTTGTCATTTCTCTATTCTCCTTTTAATCTCTCTATCATGAGGCCTTTTTTACACCAGGAATTTGGCCATCGTACGCATATTTTCTAAAACATAGACGACAAATACCAAACTTTTTTAACACCGCGTGAGGACGACCACAGTTTTTACAACGAGTGTAGTTTCTCACCTTAAACTTTTGGTGCTTGGCTTGTTTTACTTTTAATGATTTCTTTGCCATTTTTTCTTCTCAATTCCTTTCTGGGTATTATTTTGCAAAAGGCATTCCCATTTTGGTCAAAAGGGCTTGTCCTTCTTGGTTATTTTTCGCAGTTGTCACAATCGTAATGTCCATTCCCCGAATTTTTTGCACTTTATCATAATCAATTTCAGGGAAGATAATTTGTTCTCTGATTCCTAAAGTATAGTTTCCAAACCCATCAAAAGCAGTTTTTGAAACCCCCCGGAAATCACGCACCCGAGGCAGAGAAACGTTAATTAAACGATCTAAGAAGTCATACATTTTTCTTCCTCTTAGGGTTACTTTGACCCCAATTGGCATTCCTTCACGCAACTTAAAGACTGCTAAAGATTTTTTTGCTTTGGTAATCAAAGGTTTTTGACCAGTAATTAGGGCAAGTTCCATAGCGGCTTCTTCAATTCTTTTTGAATCATGCACTGCATCCCCAATTCCCATATTAATGACAATTTTACTAATTTTTGGAACTTGCATCACTGACTTATATTCAAACTCTTTAAATAATTCAGGAACAATGTTTTCCCTGTAGTTTACTTCTACGCGACTTTTATTCATCTTGACTTGTTCCTTTCTTATTTAATTGCTTGTCCAGATTTTTTGGCTACTCGTTGTTTTTTTCCATCAACAATTTGGAATCCGATGCGAGTAGTAGCATCTTTTTTCTTGGGATCAACAAAGGCAACATTTGAAATATGTAGTGTTGCAGGAATTTGTTTTAATCCCCCTTGGGTATCAGTTTGGTTCGGCTTTTGGTGTTTAACTACCGTCACTCCCTCAACTGATACTCTGGTTTTATCTTTTGATATTCAGGTAATTGGTCCACTCACCCCTTTGTGAGAACCAGCAATTACTTTGACAATATCACCTTTTAATAATTTTGCTTTTGCCATTATCTTGTTCTCCTATAAAACTTCGGGAGCAAGTGAAGAAATCTTCACAAACCCGGCTTCTTTTACTTCTCTAGCAATTGGACCAAAGATTCTTGTTCCCCGAGGGTTTTTATCTTCTTTGACCAAAACTGCGGCGTTTTCACTAAACTTAATATAAGTACCATCATTGCGACGGAGTTCGCGAGTTGTTCGTACAACCACCGCTTTCACAACTTGACCTTTTTTAATTACTGCTCCAGGAGTAGCACTAATTACTGAAGCGACAACAATATCACCAATGCTAGAAAACTTTTTCTTTGAACCACCCAGGTTCCGAATCACTCTTAATTCCTTTGCTCCCGAATTATCAGCCACTTTTAATTTACTTAATTCTTGAATCATCTCTCAATTTTTCCTTTACTAAGTACTAAAGTACCGCTTTTTCCACAATTCGCACTAAACGGAAGTTTTTAGTAGCAGCAAGGGGGCGAGTTTCCATAATTTCAACGCGATCCCCGATATGCGCAACTTCTTGTTCATCGTGAGCTTTGTATTTCTTTGAATACTTAACGCGTTTTTTATAAATTGGGTGGTTTTTATAAGTTTCAACTAAAACAGTGATGGTCTTGTCCATTTTGTCAGACACAACTCTTCCGGTTAAAACCCGACGTTTATTTCTTTCCATCATCAGCATCTCCTTTTGCTTCTTCTTCCACAGCGGCAACTAAATTATCAGCGGCGCTATCTTCTTGGTCTTGTTGCATTTTTGTTTGTAATTCTTCAATTTTCTTTAATTGTTGTTCGCGCACTTTTTTTCCATCAAGATCAGCTGCTTCCACAGCTTTGCTATAATCAGCTTTGATGGTTTTATTGGTGTCTTGGCCTTGGTGTTTTAGCTCTCCTAACACCAATTCAATGCGAGCAATATCTTTTTTAATGAGTTTAATGCGGTGGGTTTGTTCTAAACTACCTAACACTGCTTGAAACTTCAATGCAAATAATTCAGCACGTTTTTCTTCACCAGTTTTAACTAAATCTTCAACACTTAATTTTCTTAAATCATTAATTTGGTTTGTCTTAGGCATTAAGCTCACCTCTCTTTACAAATTTACATTTGATTGGTAACTTGTGCATTGCTAGACGTAAAGCTTCACGAGCAATTTCTTCGCTCACTCCACCCACTTCAAACATCACCGTTCCTTGTTTAACCACTGCTACTCATTCTTCAGGATTTCCTTTTCCAGATCCCATCCGCACTTCAGCAGGTTTTTTAGTTCTTGCCATTTGGGGGAAAATTCTTAACCAAACTTTCCCGTCCCGTTTCATATAACGCGTCATAGCAATCCGCGCCGCTTCAATCTGACGAGCAGTAATTCAAGCACCATCCAAGGCCATTAATCCGTATTCACCAAAGTCAACTTTTTTAGCCCCTTTAGCTTTTCCTTCATAACTAACCCGGTGAGGTTTACGATATTTTGTTCTTTTAGGCATTAACATAACTATCTTTTCCCTCCTTGGTTTTCCCCTTCAGGGGTGGTTTTACGAGCATTGTTACGGTAGTTAGGGTTATTCCCCTTGCGACGAGGACGACGTGAGTCGTGACGATCGTTCCGAGAATTTTTTCCTCCTGCTGGAGTTTCGGTACGAGTGAATTTCCCAATGATTTCCCCGTGATTAATTCACACCTTGACCCCGATTTGTCCATAAGTAGTTTTTGCTTCATACAAAGCATAATCAATGTTTGCTCTGAGAGTAGAAAGGGGTACTGAACCTTCTAAATATCCTTCAGTTCGCGCCATTTCCACGCCTCCCAAGCGACCAGAAACAGAGGTTTTAATTCCCTTGACACCAGCCTTTAAAGCACGGCGAATGGCTAATTTTTGCACCGTTCTAAATGATGCCCGGTTAGTGATTTGTTCACCAATTCAACGTGCCACTAGTGTCGCATCAGCATCAGGGTTCCGAACTTCAACCACTTTAACACTAACCTTTAAATTTTTATCTTTAGCGGTTTTTTTCACAGTTAAAGCAATATTTTCAATGTTTTTTCCTTCTGCTCCCAACACGATTGCTGGACGAGCAGTACGAATGATTAAAGTAATTTCTTTTTTAGTTCGTTCAATATCAATTTTTGATACGGCAGCATCCTTTAATAAAACCAAAAGGTTCTTCCGAATCTTAATATCTTGGTTTAATCATTTTACATACTCTTCTTTTTCTGCATACCAACGGTTTTCTCAATCCCTTACAATTCCTAAACGTAAGGCATTTGGTGATACTTTTTGTCCCATTATTCTCTCTCCTTCCTATCTTTGATCACTCACAACAATCGTGATGTGAGAAGTTCTCTTTAAAATTTCATAAGCGCGACCATGAGCACGAGGACGGAAACGTTTTAAAGTCGGTCCTTCGTTCACATAAGTTTGAGCGATAAATAATTTATCAGCTTCCATCCCGTTATTGTTAACCGCGTTAGCAATTGCTGAGTTTAACAACTTTAATACGGGTTCTGCTGAACGTTTATCCAAGTTTTGCAAAGTAGCAATTGCTACAGCAACTGGTTTATTTCTGATGGCATCGACCACAAGGCGAACTTTTCTTGGGGAAATGCGAATCATACTTAATTGTGCTTTTGCTTCCATTTTGATTCCTGATCTCCTATTTCTTAACCTTGTTATCCCCGTGACCACCAAATTTACGGGTAGGGGCAAATTCACCCAACTTGTGACCAACCATATCTTCAGTAATATAAACCGGGATAAATACTTTTCCGTTATAAACACCAAAAGTATGTCCGATAAATTCTGGGAAAATAGTTGATCTACGGGATCAAGTTTTAATAACTTCTTTTTTTTCTCCCAAAGCAGCGACTTTTTTTAACAAATAGTCATCCACAAAAGGACCTTTTTTCAATGATCTTGACATATATCCTGCTATTTCCTTTCTTACTTACTACGACGTCTTACAATTAATTTTTGTGAAGACTTCTTCTTATTGCGAGTTTGCACTCCCAGAGCTGGTTTACCTCAAGGAGTCACGGGACCTTTACGCCCAATTGGAGCACGTCCTTCTCCCCCTCCATGAGGGTGGTCGTTGGGGTTCATCACTGATCCCCGCACGGTGGGACGAATTCCTTTTCAACGGTTTCTTCCGGCCTTTCCTCAGTTAATTAAGTTATGTTCTTCATTACCAACCACTCCGATGGTAGCTAAACATTCACTTAACACTTTTCGAACTTCGCCTGAATTTAAACGTAAAATGGTGTATTTGGTAGTTTCATCACGACCAACAATTTGCACTGAAGCACCAGCCGATCTAGCCATTTGCCCCCCTTTACCTGGTTTTAATTCCACGTTGTGAACTAAAGTACCATCAGGAATGTTTTTTAAAGGTAAGGCATTTCCGACCTTAATATCAGCTTCAAGTCCACTAACAATACTCATTCCCACACTTAATCCTTTTGGGGTTAAGATGTAACGTTTTTCTCCATCAACATAGTTAATTAAAGAAATAAACGCGTTTCGGTTAGGATCGTACTCAATTGTTGCGACTTTTCCGATTACATCAAACTTGTTTCGTTTAAAGTCAATAATTCGGTACTTACGTTTATGACCCCCACCTTTATGGCGAGTGGTAATGTGACCTTGGTTGTTATGCCCTGACTTTTTATTTAATGACGTTACTAACGATTTTTCTGGTTTATCAGTAGTTAAAACCTTTTTATAGTCAATAGTGGTCATATTTCTCCGACCGTTGGTCGTTGATTTATACTTTTTAATTGCCATTTTCTTCCCTTTCGTTTCTTGCTTTATCAGCAACGCTTACATTAATTTACCTAAGGGTTAGGTCTTTCTATAAGTCGTTTAAGATTGCCAATTGTTCCCCTGGCTTTAGGGTAATAATTGCTTTTTTATAATTATTAGTGGTTCCATCAAAACGTCCCATACGCTTGTGTTTGCCATCATAATTCATGGTTCTGACACTTTGCACTTTAACTTCAAAGATTTCTTCAAAAGTTTTTTTAATTTGCGTTTTGTTCGTTCTTTTATCAACGACAAAAGTGTAAGTACCATTAGCATGACCTAAATAACTTTTTTCAGTTAATAAAGGTTTTTTAATTACTTCAGTTACGTGCATTAGGCATAAACCTCCTCTAATGCTTGAATTGCTGCTTCAGTTACCAACAATTTCGTTGCCTTAACCAAATCTAAAACATTAATTTGGTTTTTGTTAATCACATTAACCTTTTGCAGGTTTGCTCCTGATTTAACAACTAATTGATCGCTTTCTTTAGTGACAATTAAGACTTTTTGATTATCAATTTTTAGGTTAGTCAACACCTCACTCATTTGTTTGGTTGAAGGTTCACTAAAAGTGAATTTATCGACAATAATTAAGTTTTCACTTTGCGCTTTATCAGCCAGAGCTGACTTCATCGCTAATACTCTCACTTTTTTATTAACGGTTAGTTTATAGTTCTTTTCTCCGGTTGGTCCAAAAGCAATTCCTCCACCCCTTCATTGTGGGGCACGAATTGATCCTTGACGGGCACGACCAGTTCCTTTTTGTTTCCAAGGTTTTTTTCCTCCCCCTGAAACTTCAGCACGAGTTTTAACCTTGCTAGTTCCTTGGCGAGCAGCAGCTTGTTGGGCCAGAATTACATCAAACACCGCTTGAGTGTGAGGAGTAATTGCCCAAATATTATCGTTTAGTTCAAGGTCTTTAAGTTTAGTACCTTTAACATCAATAACTTGTGATTTCATTTAAACTTCCCCTCTCTTAAGCTTCTGTTTCAGCTGGTGGTTCAACAGTTGGTTGCACCACTGGCGCTGGTTCGGCTTTTCTAACTAAAATACTTGCTGCTTGGTTATTTGCTTTGTGCTTCACGTTTTGACGAATTTGCACAAAACTGTTTCTTGGTCCTGGTACAGAACCTTTAATATAAACTAAGTGGTTGGTTTGGTCAATTTGGACTAATTCCAAGTTTTGAATGGTTACTTTTTCTGCTCCCATATGCCCTGGCATTTTCTTTGATTTGAAAATCCGGTTAATAATTGCTCCCATTGAACCAACCCCGCGGTGGTATCCTGATCCGTGGGCCATTGGTCCGATGTGGTAATTATGTCTCTTAATCGCACCAGCGAACCCTTTCCCTTTTGAAATTCCTGTCACATCGACAAATTCACCATTGGTGAAAAGATCGGCAGCATTAACTTCTGCTCCTTGCTCAAATCCTTCCATGCCCCTGATTTCTTTTACGTAGCGCTTAGGATTGGAACTAGCCTTTTTAAAATGACCAGTTGCAGGTTTATTTACTAAGTTTTCCCGTTTGTCTCAAACACCCAGTTGTAACGCTTGGTATCCGTCTTTTTCAACGCTTTTAACTTGTAAAACTTTGTTTGGTTGCACAGCAATTACAGTTACAGGAATTAAATTCCCTTGTTCTGTAAAGATTTGAGTCATGCCAACCTTACGTCCTAAGATTCCCTTCATGTCTTTTTCCTCCCGATTGATAATCACATGTATTTTGTTAATTTATTTCCCGTCTTAAAGCTTAATTTCAATATCAACACCACTTGGTAGTTGTACTCTTGCGAGCACATCCATCGTAGTTGCTGATGGGTTTGAAATTTCTAAGATTCTTTTGTGTGTTCTCATTTCGAACTGTTCACGTGAATCTTTGTACTTATGAACAGCTCTTAAAACAGTAATGATTTGCTTTTCAGTTGGTAAAGGAATTGGTCCTTTAACTTGAGCACCAGTTCCTTGCGCTGCTTCAATAATCTTTGAGCAACTTTGATCAACTGTTCCGTGATCATAACCTTTTAATTTGATTCTGATTTTTTGTTCAGCCATCTTTAAAATCTCCTATTTAACGACAACTCGTTCCAGCGTGTTGTCTCTTACGCACACAAAATACACATGCAAGTTAGATTATAGCCATATTTTTAAGTAATTAAAAGTAAATTTTTAAGAAATTTTCTAAAAGTTAAATTCGCGAAAAACCCGCATAAACAAGCAATTATTTTAAATATATACTGTTCTATTTTGACACATTATATTTAACCTTTAGTTCGTTGATTTTTACCTGTTCATCAAGGGCTAAATTCCCAAACCGACGCAGATTATTGATTAAATCATTTAACTCTTTTAAACCAGTTACTTTCGCCAATAAAAAGGGTTTAATTTCTTTCAAAGAATAAAGCAAATCATCATAATTCAAGTTCAACGATGCAAAGATTTCAGCACACAAATTCTTTCACGCAAAATAAGGCAAATTCTTGGTGTTTTCCATAAACCCAACCAAATACTTAACATCTTGAGTTAAGTTATAATCATGAAAGAATTTTGCCTGGTTTGTTGCTAATACTGGAGCAAGCGCGTGAATAATCTGCTGATGAATTAAAGAAATCAAAGGTTCTTCATAATGAATGGCAAGCTTTAAGTGGTGATGGTTTTGCACTTCAACATAACCCCGATAATAAATTTGTTGGTTAACTAAATCAATGAGATGAAAAGATTCTCACCAAGGATCAGCAAATAGTTTGATATCAATTTCATAAATTAATTGTTGATGGTTGCTAAAACTAATTTTATTTTCTGTACCCAGTTTAATTAAATAGTTTCAACGATAATTAGCATCATTGATGTCAAACTCAGCATTCACTAAAAAACCATTAATATCCACCAATGCTTGTTGGGTTAATTCCAAATAATGATGCGCTAATTGGTTGTCGTTTAACTTTACTAAGGCTTGATTATTCTTCTGATAACTAGCAAGAATTTTAGGCAGCATTCTCAAGGAAAATGCTGTTTGGTTCAAAATTTGGTTATTAAATTGATCAAAAGCTAAACAGACTATTCTAGGAGGATTAAAGGCTAAATAAAGGTCAAAGGGTAACGCAAAATATCTACTAGTAGAATTAGTTGTTTGATTCGTGGTTTTGAGAATTGGGTCTACTTCATATTTTAACGCCCGGTTTCAATTTGCATTTTTAAAACTAGCTTTTCAGACTGCTTGGGGAATAAAGTTAAATTTCTCATCCCCAATTAAATATAAAGGTTGGGCAGAATTAACTTTTGTAATTTCTACAAGGATCGTTCTGGTTTGTAAATATAACATGCACTTAATTTCCTTCACGTGTTAATCATACAAAAAAGTGCTAATTTTTAAAAATTTCTTTTCTCTTTTATTTATCTCACTGTGTGATATTCTTAAATTAATACAATTAATCAGATAAAAGGATCTGGAAAAAATAGAGAGGTAAAAGAATGAAAGATACCAAAAAAACCAAGAAGGTTAAACCTGCTAAGGCAAAGAAACCTGCTAAAAAAGTAAAAGCTAAGAAAACCACGAAAAAGGTTGCTAAACCTAAAAAAGCAGCCAAAACAAAATCAAAACCAAAAAAAACTAAAGTTAAGGCAAAAAAGGCTAAACCTGCTAAGGCAAAGAGTAAAAAAACCAAGAAGGCTAAAGGTGCTAGTGCGATTAGTGCATCAACCAAAGCCCAAGTCAATTTGGTTGAACATCCAGTTTTAAAAATTAAACCAATTACTAATCTTTCTAGTGAAGAACAACACCAAGTGTTAGAAAACTTAAGAGCATTAGCCAAGTCACAAACTACTTTTGCTGATAAGTATTATGTACTTGATAGCGGATTGGTCGTGATGATTGCCACTAGTAAAAAAGATATCCGTGGAATTAAGAAATATTTACGTCGATAAATTTTCATATCATTAAAAAGATTAATGAGTTAAACTCGTGATGAAGATCTTGGAGATTTTCTAGATAAACAGTTTAGTCTTAAGCATATGATAGGTACTAAAAAAGAAACTATTTTTGTAGTTTCTTTTTTTACTTATAATTCAATTTTAAACAAAAGTTTTAAACGTGATAAAAGTTCTTGCTCATTATTTGAAATGAATCTTATTACTACTCAAGTAAGGATAGGGCAAATCCTCATAAACATCAATGTAGGGTTGTGATTCTTTAGTCATTTTTACCAAGAGATATGAAGGTTGTTCCTTATACTGTTTAATATCTTTCTTGATAAAAGCAATCACAACTTCATCTTCTAACTTGTCAATCTTAGTAAAATTCTTCCCGTGTTTTTCAGTATAACGAAATAATTTTGGTGAAACTGAACCAAAAGCCCAAGCTTCAAAATCACCTTTGAAAAGCACTTCTCCAGTTTGATTAAAATAATCTTGATCAAGTAAGTACAAAACCCGGTGTAAAGGTACTAATTCAGTAATTTTGTACTTTTCATAAACATGCTTAGCAACAACTAAAATATCTGGTTTATTAACTTTTTTTGTTTCCATAAATTATTCTCCTCACTTTTCTTAATATTTATTCTTCCACAAATAACTTAGAAGTAAATTGTTTAAGGGTTGAAAAAGTGACTTTTTCAACCCTTAAGAGAATACGAAGAAAACTGTGATTATTTTTCACTTTTTTCAGTATTTAAAGATTCTAACCCGTAGTAAGTTAAACCAACTTCAGTAATGAAGTTATATGGTTTGTTGAAGTGCGGTAAGAAGAAAATATCAATTAATGGTAATTCATCAATCAAGGTTTGTTTTTGAATCAAACCAGAAAATAAGTAAATTACTTCGGTGTGATTTCCTTCACTAACTACTTGCGCTCCAATAATGCGGTGTGATGCTTTTTCATAGACAACCTTCAAAGTAACAATGTTATAAGTTTTCATTCATTCCGGACGATCAGCATCAGTATAAGTAATTTGTTCATAATCAATGTCAGACTTCTTCGCCATTACTTCAGTAACTCCACAAGAAGCTAGTCTTCACCCAAACACATCAATTGCGTTTGCTCCTGTAAATCCTGGTGATTTCATCTTATTGTTTTGAATGACATTAACTGCAGCAAGAATTCCTGTTCTTACTGCAGTAGTTGCTAATTGAATTGGCATTGCTTGGTTAAAAGCAACGTTGTAAACTTGAGAACAATCCCCAATTCCATAAATATCAGGATTGCTCGTTTGTTGGTATTCGTTAGTTTTAATAGTTCCTTTTGAATCTAATTCCACTACTCCTTTTAGCAAGTCAGTTTGGGGTTTAACTCCCACACACACGATTGCATAATCAGCGTCAAACGCACCTTTATCAGTTTTGATTTGTTTTAACGTCCCGTTTTCATCAGCAACAAACTCTTGGACAAATTGACCAAGTTGTAAGTCAACTCCTTGTTCTTTCATTGCATTTTCCACTTTTGATGAAAAGAGTTCATCATAATAAAACGGCATAATTCGGTCCGCAGCATCAATCAAAGTAACTTCTTTTCCTGCCGAAATAAAGGCATCAACTAGTTCTACACCAATATAACCAGCCCCAACCACAGCAACTTTTTTAATACTTGCATCTTTGTTAACAGCAGCAATCTTTTCGCCTTGTTCATAGTTTTTAACCACAGTCACGTTAGGATTATCCATTCCTTTGAAAGGGGGAGTTGCTGGTCAAGTACCAGTAGCGACAATTAACTTGTCGTAGTGATCAACAACTTCTTGACCACTTTCCATATCTTTAAAGGTAACTGTTTTCTGATCAGCATCAATTCCCGTTCACTCATGTTTAATGTGAACTTCAATCCCTTCTTTAGTTAATAATTCTGGACTAGCATAGAACAAGTCTTGGGGACTGGTAATTGAACCTTTAACTCATAAAGCAATTCCACATCCTAACAAAGAAATCTTGTCGGACTTATCATAAGTGATTACTTCCATTTTTGGATCTAATTTTTTTAAGGTTCTAACTGCAGTTGTTCCTGCATGATTAGTACCAATAACAATTGTTCTCATAATTTTATCTTTCTCTCTTCTACCAAATTAAAATAAGCATCAAGACGACGCTTTAGTTTAATTATAATGCTGCTTAAACCAGAAGTTATAGAATTAATGATAGTTTTTAAGGAATATAAGTTTTTTAAATGAAGTAAAGTTATAAGGTGATAATTCTGAACCTTTTAACTAACTGTGAAAAAGACAGATAACTATCGACCAGTTAAATTACTATTACCTCTATTTTAAGTTAAAATAAGAAAGACAATTTAGGAGAATAGAATGACAGATTATAATAATCAAGGTAATGATGAATTATTGAAAGAAGAATTAGAAGAGTTAATTGATGATGAGATCATCTTAAGTAACTTAGAAGCAAACCTTTTAAAAGAAGTAAAAGGTGCTACCAAAGATACCAACCATAAAAAGGAAGGTAATAAGAAAGAATTTGATAATCATCATTCTTTTGAAAAGAAAACTTACACTAAACGGAATACTCGTAGTGAAAAAGACAGTTTTCGCAATAACCCAAGTCAGTATAGTCGTGACCACCGCAATGATGAACTAGGAGAAGAAAAGAACAATCAGAGTGACCATGGTCATAATAGAGGTAGATACCGCACTTATAGTAATGACCGTGGTTCAAGTCACCAAAACAACGGAGAAAGAAGAAGTTATCGCCGTAGTGGTAATGGGGAACAAAGACCAAACCGTTGGGGAAGTGATAACCGCCCTGCTCGGGATGGGTTTAACCGTAACCGCGATCAACAAGGAAGAAGTTATTCTCGTGATAACACCCGTTTTAACAATAAGGATGGAGCACAAAGAAGTTCTGATCGTCGTCCAAACAACCGGTTTAATAATACCGAACGTCCCAACTACAACAAAGATAAAAATGGTTTTATCCGTACTAATACTAGGTATAACCAAAACCGTGGTGAGCAAGGACAAAACCGTTGAAACAACAACCGCCCTAATCGAGACGGGTTTAACCGTAATAATGGAGAAAAAAGCGGTTATCGTGATAACAACTCTTCTAGTTATAATAACCGCCCTTACAACAACCGCTTCAATAACAACCGACCAAATAATTACTCTAACACTTATGTTAAAGATAAAGATGTTGAAACTGAAGCTGAATAGTTCATTGAAAACCACGTTAAAAATAACGTGGTTTCTCTTACTTTTTAAACCAAAATTATTCAGAATTTAACTTATCTAAGAATCAAGATACTAATTAAGAAAGTTGCAAATTCTCCCAAAATGATTGCTTATTTTTAAGAAATAGTTCAGACTGGTTATAAGGAGGAATGAAAATATGGGACCCGATAACCAAAACAACAATGGTCAATCTAATAACAATACTAACCAATCTCAAAACAATTCAGATTCAAACAACGATCAAGCGAATCCAAACAACAATGGGACTAACTAGTAATTGTAAGATTAGTTAATTAATTACCTTTTTATTCTCTACGTAGGTGAATAATATCGTTATTAACAAAAACCCAACCACTAAGCGGTTGGGTTTTTGTTGACTAAAATTGGTTACCACTAGTAGAGTTGTACCCATTATTGAAAGAATCATAATAGTCAATCCAATACTTCTCTTCATTATTTAATGAACCTTGATTGTTTTCCATATAGCGATAATAAAACTTATCATCATTAATTCAATCACGCATAAAGATTTGGTTATTGACATCCCCATTTTTAAAATGATTACCAAAAATTCTCGTCCCAATATTAACTGATTGACCAACATAATACTTATCTTTGGTCTTATTTCAAATCACATATACTCCCCGTACTTTAGCTAATTCACCATTGTAAACCAATAGTGAAGAACGGAGATCTTTTCATTCAATCCCTTTTTCAATAATTTCTTCGACCTTAGTTAACTCAGCAATTTGTTGGACAATCATTAATTCTAGTTTATGGTGTTTATCTTTTAATTTAACCTGCTTAAGTCTTAATTCATTAACTCTAGTTTTACAGTTTTTAATTCTTGTTTGGCGATAATTATTCTGCAGTTTATTAGCTTTAATTTGACTTTTAAAAATTGGGTTCAATGAGGGTGAATTTTTTAACAAAAGTCGCACTAAACCTATCAAGAAAAAGATTCAAGAAAAGATCAAACTTTCTCGATCAATTATCAAAGGATATACTTGCTCAAACTTTGCTTCGTCTAAATCTCTTTCTGCATCTTCATAACTCTTATCTAATTGAACTTGTTGTTGTTCAACATCAAGCAGAGTAATCTCGTTTTTCAATCAATGCGGAATGGGCTGGTGAATAGTTAAACAAATTTTTACCTTCATTTCTGGAGTAGTACACTCAAGATAGGGAAAATCTTTCATCATAAAGATTTTTGGTTTAATTACCCGGCTAAACCGTTTAACAATCTTTGCTTTCTCGCTAGTGGTATAAATTGGAGTTTTCACGTAATTATGTTGCACATATCGTTCCACAACTCTAGTGGTGAAACTAGTCTCAATGATATACTCTAAACGGTTGTTTTGATAACTAATACTTCTAAACCGGTAAGTCTGATTATCTGCCATTACTTTTTCCTTTCTTAATTGATTGTTCGATTTCATTACTATTATTATTTTAAATAATATAAAAATGAATGGGAAACTAAATTTAAGGTGAGCAATGTTTTCCTAGACAAAAGAAACAAGAATTATATTGTTCATCATAATTTTTTTCAGGATTAGGATAAACAACATGATGTAAATCTAAAAATAAAGGTCGAATTTCATAATAATCATTAGTTTCAAAACAAGTGAAAAATAGTCTTGCCCCTCCAGCATTGATAGTGGTTTGATAAACTGAACCTGGGCAAATGTTTTGTGAATACCAATCATCACTATGTCTTTTTCCTCGTTTTAAAATCAGGATAATTTTTTGTAAATGTTCTTGATCATTAACCGGATGGTGATGATTATTACCCTGACTTGGCAACAGGTAATCATTTTTAAATTGATGCGAATTAGTCATTTGAATTAATTCACCAAGAAAATGCTTAAAATACTGGACACATTGCTGTTCAGAACACTTATATGTGAAACCTTGATTATCTTGCTTAAAACAATTAAATAAAAACCCGTCAAAACTAATTAAAACTTTCTGAACGGGTTTAGATTTTTCTATCGATTTCTTTTTCTTACTTTTGCTTTTATTCCCCATACCAAGGATTACCTAGAGTCTAATCTTTTTTCGTGAAGGTTCATAAGTTGAAAGCCCTTTTCTTGCTTCAATTCAAGGTTGAGATTGGTGTGATAAAGTTACCAAATCAAAAGAAGGACAATCTAGATATTTTTTAACATCTTTTTTGATAAATTTCTCCTCTTTTTCACTTAATTTGTAGCTAGTAGTAAACACTAAGTCATTATTTTTCATCAATGCAAAAATCCGGCGATTAACTGGTCCATACACTCAAGCCTCAAACTGTTCATTAAAAAGAAGATGACCAGTTTTTTGTTTATAATCTCAATCTAGAAAATATAAAATCTTTTGAACCTTGATGTGATCATCGATTTGATCAGGATAATTAGTTACTAAATAGTTAGCAACAGCGACAATTTTATCTCTTTGAAGATTTGTTTTCATGACAAACACCTCGCTTCATTTTTATTGTATCTAAGGATTAATTAAAGTGTACAAAACTCGAATAAATTAAGAAAATAACGAATTTTTCCCTAAACAATTTGTTTAATTTCAATAATGAGTTCAGACTGTTCATATAGGAGGACTTAAATCATGGCAAGGAAACTAACCAGAAAAATAACTAGACGCGGTCGTCAAATTAAATTAACACCTGCAGAAAAAATCCAGGCAGCTTTCGGAATCACACCAAAACGCGTCCGAAACTTAATCGATGAATACCGAATCGAGCAACAACAAAAAAAACGTCAAACAACGAATTCATCAGAAACGGCTGAAGTGCTAGAAGAAACAATCAACACTCCAAAAAAGTAAAAGTTGAATCAAAAAACACAAATCATATGATTTGTGTTTTTTGATGGATTACCGATATCTTAATTAATAACTATCGCCTTTTTCGCTATTGCATACATTATGCATTGCTTGTAAATTGGTATGGTTATTACTTCCACCGTTGTTAAGTGCCTGTTTATGATCTACAACTCAATCACTCGGACGATCGGCTCCGTAATTTCCAGCTTGCATTAGACCATAACTACATCTTCTTCAAGGACATCTAGCACTGCCAAATGGTCGACCATTAGCTAATTGCCCGCCGCTATTTTGTCAAGCAGCAGCAATATCATTGCTATTCATGTTTTGTCTTTCAGCCATCTTATCTCACCTCCCTTCTTATCAAAAAGGTAAACTCTTTAATCTCTGCGATGACGAATTATTTCATTTTCACGAGTTTTACTACACCCAACATGAACTGCTTCGATATTGGCATCATACACAATTCCACCCCGTTCTAAAGGAATGCAATAAATAACTACTCACTGTTGATCATCATTTCCATAATCAGTAGCTTTCATTAAAGAATCAGGATAAAGACATTCTTTATGAGGACACTTCAATAGACCAACGGGTTGATTGTGACCATTTAAATCTCCGCCACTGTTTTGTCAGGCAATCGCCTTGTCACGAGCGTTAAATTCTCTGAACTCTTCCATTAGTTTGCACCCCACTATCAACTGAACAAAAGTTTTTCTTATTTAATTAACAGTGTAGCCTTACCTCTTTGGTTATTCAACAATTTCAGATAAGATTGACAAAAAAATTTTCCAAACAAGATTCTTATTTTCTCCAAAGAAAAAGTGGTGGAGAAGTAAACTTAATCATAGTTCATGATTAAAACTTCTTCGACCACTCCGCGTTTTTGCCCATTAGCATTAATGTTTCTTTTGGCATTAACAATAACCATCTTATAATCTTGATATAACTCTTGAATTAAAGGAGTATTATGATTTGATTGCAAAAACTTAATTCCTTGAGTATTCAATTGGTCACAAAATTCTTTCAGTTTTCTTTGTTCTGTTTCATCAAAATCAGGGATCGTGTAACTAGTAAAGGTATTTTTATTCAACTTATCATAAGGGGGATCAAGATAAACAAAATCGCCTTGATTTATATCTTTTAACATCTTGTAATAGTTAGTACTAGTAATCTTAACTTGTTTGAGATATGAAGAAATTTTGAGCAATTCTTCTTGATTATAGATTTCTGGTACCTTATATTTTTGACCCCAAGGAGTATTGAAACGTTCTTGAGAATTTACTCGGTATAAACCATTAAAATTTGTCTTATTTAAGAATAAAGTTCGTGAAGCTTTAAAGGTCGGAGAAAGATTGGCATACAAACTTTCCCTGCGATCATAATTTCGAAGTTCGTAGTAATACCCTTTCGGATCTATGTGGTACTCACCCTTAAAAGTTTCAACAGTTTTCATCAATTTCTTGGGGTTTATTCTAACTTGTTGATACAAGTTGATCAATTCTTTATTTAAATCATTGATTCAAACCTTATCATGTTCCAAACTTAAAAACAAAGCACCTCCACCCACAAAAGGTTCGACCAGACGATCAAATTCTTTAGGGAGGTGCTGGTTAATTTCACCAAGTAACTGGGTTTTTCCACCTGCTCATTTAACAAAAGGCTTCATTAACTTAATAACTCCCTTAAAGAGTTATTTTCCAACTTGTGAAGATTAAAGAGAAAAGGGATCTTGGTATAAGCTTCATGAATTTGGTTCTTGGTAACTTTTCACCCACCACCATCAGTTACTCAGATAAACTCTAGGTTAGGAACTTTGCTTAAACGTTCATTTAAAAGGAGGTAAGATTTAGCAACTTCGTTCAGTTTTGATCCACCACTATTATAAAAATTGGTTTCACCCAGATAAACTTTACCTTCAAACTGAAACATAAAATCAAACACTTTGGTTGCTTGATTAGTTTGTAATGACTTAATTTCTTCTAGTTCACTGACACTAAGAAAGCCATCTTTAACCAATTGCTCAAGATGATATTGTGGTTTAATTTCAACCCCTTTGTGACTTATAATGTCAATTACAAATCATAGTTGACATTAGTTAAGGAGAAATTAACAAAATGAAAAAAGACTTTAATGATTTTATTAATACTTTGACTACTAATATCATGTACTATGATGACTTA